>Ga0222706_1000124_pt1 | contig 23680 bp, 24 predicted proteins | sample AntAcemetage1572_FD_179829 | JGI IMG/M metagenome (GOLD analysis project Ga0222706, IMG submission 179829) | Saline water microbial communities from Ace Lake, Antarctica - #1572 | ecosystem: Environmental > Aquatic > Non-marine Saline and Alkaline > Saline | place: Antarctica: Ace Lake...
CGCGCTGTATCGGGCATTTGCTGCTGGTCGCTGGGGCTGCCGTGCAGATCGTGCGCGACTGGGCACAGACTTTGGGGCGCTCGCCGATTCGCCATGTTGCGGGGCAATCCCGGCCTCGAAAACAGTCCAAACACAAGCCCCATCCCTCTCAGGCTTACAAACGGGCAGCTTAAGTTCGGTGGATTGCCCCGCACGCTGGCTGCGGTACAGCTCAATGAGTTCCTGGCCCACCAGGGGTTTCAGACCTTGGCGATCATTCGACCTACCCAACTGTATCCCCGCGTTGCAGCCCTAGGAGTCACCATTTTCGATGTCGCGCCATCCCTTGCGGAGCATCAGCTGGAGGATTGGCAGCCATTGATCGAATGGGTTGATGCTGCGTGATCGTTTGACCGCAGAGCAACCGAAGCTGGCTTCATGCTGGGAACCAAGCGCCCGGCGCAGGTTATCAGCAGTGGGCCCCTATCGCAGCGCGGCATGACAGCGGTGGACATGCTTAGGATGAAATGCGTGTTCCGTCTTAAACAAGCTGCTTGACTTGAACTCATTTTTCCTGGACGTCCCATGCTTTGGGCGGACGCATCAAGGCGCGCTTCTTGTGCTGGTGCGACTGCATGCGACGGAGGATGTCGTCAAGTGTGTGGATGGCATCAAGGATGTGGGGGCCCTTGTTGAGCATCACGCATTCGGCCCTTCCGCCCATCGCAGCATCGGTTATCTCGGCGCGCGATGGTAACCCGGTCTTGGCCAGGGTTTCGAGCACCTGCGTAGCCCAGATTACCGGTATGTAGGCTGCTTCGGCGGCCCAGAGAATCTCCTCCTGGACTTCGGCGAGGCGTTCGTAGCCGCATTCCACAGCCAGATCGCCACGCGCGATCATGATCCCGGCGCTTGGGCTTCGCATGGCCGATAAGAGCAACTCAGGCAGGTTCTCGAATGCGCGGCGAGTCTCGATCTTCAGCACCAGACTCAGGTGCGTAGCGTCCAGCTCCGCTAGCCGCTGGCGCAGGGCCTCCACATCGTCGGCCGTCTGAACGAAAGACAGACCCACTAAGTCAGCAAACGACGACACAGTGACCAGATCGGCCAGATCCTTCTCTGTCATCGCTGGTAGTTTGAGCGCGCTGTCGGGCAGGTTGATGCCCTTGTCCGACCCAAGGCGCTCTCCTTCGTCTCTGGCCTGGGTGATCTCCACCTCGAGTGCGTCAGAAGAAGCGCTGCGAACCACGCCACCGATGCGACCATCATCGAACCAGATATGCTAGCCTTCTCTCACCTGCATGAACACCTCGGGGAGAGTGCAGGGTACTGAAAGCTGGACCGGATCAAGCGGTACAACCGCATCTTTGGCACCCTCGCCATCCTGGGATGTGACCCGCAAACGATCCCCGCGGTGCAGCAGCAGTCGGGTCTCGAGATTTGCCAGATCGCTCAGGCGTGTGTGCTTGGGCCCATTGCGGTTGCGCCGATGCTCCAGACGGGTCTGCGGCAAGAGATACACCGTCTTGTCAGACCGGACCAAGGCACCAGCATCGTCCACGGCCACCACCTTCAGCTTTCGGTGTGCCTTGCGCGCATCCACCAGATCAATCCAGTCTCCTATCCGCAGGGATATCAGCCATTTGGCCTTGACGCCCACATGCACGCTGGCGCCGGGGACCACGCTCAAGGAGCCGTCAGCACGCAGGCCCAGCAGGCCGGGCGCCGTCACGCGGCCAAGTTCGTCACGCGCCGGCCGCAACTTCACCACAGCCGGTCCTGCGGGCATCTGACCGGTGCGCAACTTGGGGCCGCCAAGATCCATCAGTATGCGCACTGACCGCCCCAGCTTGCGCGCTGCGCGCCTTACATTGACAGCCATCGCGGTCCAAGCCTCGGCATCATCGTGCGCGCAATTGATACGTGCGACGTCCATGCCGGCAGCCACCAACTGGTGCACGAGCTCGGGTTCGCGTGCCGCCTCGGAGGGCAATGTGACCATGATGCGCACCTCGCGCTCGTTCGGTGGGTCTCCCAGCAGGTCTCTTGTATGGTCGTGCAACAGCTTGCTTGCCATGTGCAGCCCCGCAGGCTCATCGTATGATTGATCGGCCCAAGACTCCCCCAGAAGCCGATGCAGGATACCCAGAACCTTGTCGAGGTTCGCCAGTACATTGGATTCCGCGCGGCCCAGCGAAGAAATGCCCAGACTGGCCAGCTGTTCCTGAATCGGCCGCAGGTCAGTCTTTCGCAATTCAAGATAGTGCAGCAGGTTGCGGGCGCTGGCGCGATGGGCATCTGCCACCTTGCGCAGCAGCGCCTCGCCTTCAGCTTCCCGGCGAATCAGCTGTTCGCGTAAGGCCCAAAGTCGGTCGATCAGGCTGCGGCACGCTTCTGGATTCCACAGGGGATCGGCTGCTGGGGATACAGGGGACAGGCTAGAGGCTGGCATGGCAAAACATTAGTGATCTGCCAAACCGCAGCAACGGAATATGACAACACGCTACGCGCACGCCGCTTGTGGACAAACGGTTTCCCAGTCCCCTGAAGAGGACGAAGAAATGGATGTACAGAAACAGTGGGCATTCACTGCTGGTCTCCGGCAAAATGAATTGAGCATCGCAGCAGCAGGAATCCCGAGATTCCAGCACCGCCGATGTTCGTCGTTCGATAACTACAGCACCTCTTCACCATGTCCCATGCCGAGATTGAACTCAAGTTGCTGCTGCCCGGCACAGATTCGTCCAGGGTCGAGAGACAACTGCGTGCCTTGAAAGTTTTTGGAAGACGCCAATCGCAAGTGCATTGGCTGTGGAATGTGTATTACGACACCCCCGACCAGTTGCTGCGACAGCAGCGCCATGCCCTGCGCATGCGTCGAATCAGTGACAAGCCTCCCATCAGCAGCCGCGCGGCCAAGGCACTGAGAGGTGCCTGGATTCAGACCTTCAAGTCTGCGGGAACGTCCCAAGGTGGGCTCAGTCAGCGAGGTGAGTGGGAAAGCCAGGAAACATCGGATCGGTTGAATCCGATCGCTCTCAAAAGCACACCATGGAAAGATCTTGATCCCGATGGTCTGTTGTTCAGCTCCCTGCAACCCTGCTTCGAGACCAATTGCCGACGAACGACCTGGCTGCTGCGCCGTTACCAGGGCGCCAGCATTGAAGTGGCGCTGGACGTGGGAGAAATCAGAGCAGGTGGTCGGTCATGCCCCATCCTTGAACTCGAACTGGAGCTCAAAAGTGGGCCAAGGCAGGCGCTGTTCCATTTGGCGCAAACCATTGCTCAGGAGATTGGTGTCCTGCCCTGCGACGCAAGCAAGGCTGAGCGAGGCTACCGATTCGCCAGCGGCGCTACCGACCCCGCCACCAGGGCAAAGTCCATCCGTTTGCGTGACCGAATCGAGCCGCGAGAAGCAGCGTCGCTGGTGCTCAGCGATATCTATGGACAGTTCACGCAGAACCTTTCCGCGCTGTGCACCGAGGACGATCCAGAAGTGGTGCATCAGGCACGCGTTGCATGGCGGCGCTGGACCAGCGCGCTGCGTGTGTTCTCGCCTTGGTTGACTCAACGTCCCGACGCGAGCGGACTCAAACCGTTGCGCACCCTACTCGGGCAACTGCGCGACCTCGACGTCCTGCGCATCGACACGATGCCGACGTGGTTGCCACTCTTTGCTGGAAACGATGCGCAAAGGCAGCAGATCGCAGACAAGGCGCTTCTGCATATCGATCAGGCCAGAGTGGCATTGCGTGCGCAAGCCCGCTCCACGCTGTCTGCGCCCTCCACCGGAATGGCCCTTGTCAGTCTTGCACAAGAGCTGTCTGTGTTGGCTGCAGCGGACCCATCTCAGGAATCGTTGACGGACGAAACGCAGACACCAAAATCAGGAAAAGCCAAGCGTCGCCACAAGGGTCACGGCCAGTGGGCGCCAAAAAGGATGTCGTCTTTGCGCCAGCGGCTGGAGCGCGCGAGCCGCGCCGGAGATTTGCCTGGCGCTGATTTGGGCGATATCCATCGTATGCGGCTGCAAGCCAAGCAAGTGCGATACGCCGCAGAGATATTGAGTGATCTGCTACCCAAGAAGAGCACCTCAGCACTCGCGAAAAAGGCGATCAAAATTCAAAAGAAAATTGGTGATGACCGGGATCTCCAGCAAGTGGTCAGTTTGCTGAGTGCATTGGACCTGGAGCCGACTCTGCAGGCATTTTTTGGCGGTGTGCTCGCAGCTCGAAATTCATCGATCGACGCAGCACTTAAATCGAAAAAATAGGAACGATCCGCCTGTCTTAGCGAACAGACAGAGAGGTGACGGTAAGAGTGCACTTGGTGAGGGCGCCACGCGCGTGACCGGGGCTGACAGCCTCGCCCTTGCCCCGGTGCGCGGCCCCTGTCACCTGCCTCAATCCCGCCTTCAACGAAGGGGTACGGATTGGCGCGGTGCTGAGGGCGGTCGTGGGGCATCCACAAGTGCGTGAGGTTCTGGTGGTCGACGACGGATCGCTAGACGACATAGCGGCCGTGCTTCGCTCCGTCCCCGGCGCAACACTGATCGAAATGCCGCTCAACAGGGGCAAGACCGCCGCGCTGGTGGCCGGGATCCGGGCAGCGCAAGGCAGTTACCTGTTGCTGGTGGACGCCGACCTGTCCGGGCTTACCCCGGAGCACATCAGCGCTTTGCTCGACCCTCTTCGTACAGGGCGAGCGGATGTATCGGTCTCGCTGCGAGAGAGCGCGCCAAGGTTCTGGCGTTGGCTCGGGATCGACTACATTTCGGGCGAGCGGGTGCTGCCCAAACCCCTGCTCGACCATCATGCGCAGACCATACTGGCCCTGCCTCGCTTTGGCTTTGAGGTGTTCCTGAATTCGCTGCTGATCTCGCGACGGTCACGGGTAGCAGTGGTTTGCACACCGGGCGTCAGAAGCCCTCCCAAAAGGGCGAAAATGGGCTGGAGCAAGGGGCTGGTGGCCGAAGCGAAGATGATCGGCAACATGGCGCGCTGTGTCGGATAGACGACGCTGGTGCGTCAGATCGTGATGCTTTGGCGAATGCGAATTCGGATGCCTTGATCCTTTAGCCTAGGTCGGCGGCGTCATCCTTTTTTCCTGTCTCCACCGTCTGTTTGATCACATGCTGGCTGCGACAAGGGCGAACCGGCTTTCCAAGCAGAGCGGCCTTGTCCGCAGCGCGGCCAACAGTTCGACGCTGTACCCGTTGGTCGCTTGAAAATGAATGAATCAGGAAAGACGGATCAGTTCTTGTGCGGTTACGCTACAAGGGTTTTCCTGAATCATCCCAATCTCTCATGTTTACGATTCCCCGATTCATCGCCACCTGTTCCTTGCCTCTCCTGTTTCTCGTATCGTCCGCGGTCAACGCGCAAGCCGTGGAGGTGGTCGGTACGGGGGCCACGTTCCCAGCCAAGGTTTACCTTCAATGGGCCAGCGACTATTCAAAGCAGACCGGTTCACAGCTTTCTTACAAGCCCACAGGCTCTTCTGCAGGTGTCAAGGGCATCACTGAGCGAAGTGTCGACTTTGGCGCGACCGACGTGCCACTGGCCAAGGTCGAACTCGACAAAAGGGACTTGTTCCAGTTTCCGACCATGGTCGGGGGCGTCGTGCCTTTCTTGAACTTGCCTGGTCTCGAATCGGGCGCGCTTCGGCTTGACGCCGTTACCCTGGCAAGAATCTGGACAGGCGACATCAGTCGCTGGAATGATCCTGCCATCCGGGCACTGAATCCTTTGTTGGCCTTGCCCGGGTTGCCGATCCAGCGCGTGGTGCGCAGCGATGGATCGGGCACGACCGCGGTGTTTGTGGACTATCTCCGCCAGGTGGCGCCCGAGCAGGCAGCATCTATCGAGCCCGATGGGGGGCGCGCAAAATGGCCGGGTACGGTCATCGGGGCTGAGGGGTCGAGCAAACTGGTGGCCAGAGTCAAATCGGTGGCTGGAGCGATCGGATACGTTTCGTCCGACTTCACGCTGCGTGAAAGCCTGACGGCGATCGCGCTGCAGAACAAGCAGGGCGAGTATGTCGAGCCCAGCCTGGATGCATTCAAGGCAGCCATCATTGCGGGTGGGCTCTTTAAGAATGGTCTTGAGCCCACGCCCCTGCTGAATCTGGATGGTGTGGGGGTTTGGCCCATCGTCACCGCCACCTATGTGTTGGTGCCCCGCAGGCCCGAGTCCATTCAGCGAGCGAGTCGCACGCTCAACTTTTTCTACCGTTCTTTCTTGATGGGCGATCGGGCGGTGGCTGGCACCGGGTTCGCGCCATTGCCGATCGCCACCCAGGCCCGCATCGTTGTGCTGCTGACAAGCTTCAAGACTTCGAGCGGTCAACCGATCCCGGTTATGGGAGCCCTGGGCAGAGAGTGAGATTTGGCTTCCCGTTGAGCGAGCTCGTGTTCAACCCCCGTGTTGCTTGAAGTACGCATGGGGCTTGTAGATTCGCATTCAGCGGTGCTGTGCGAGCACTTTCGCCCTGTTGTCGGCTGCTCCTCTTAGACAGGTGAGGTCAAAAAAATATCACCTTTAGAAGCCAGGCACATTTGTTCAACAAGCTTGGGTGCAATCGAAGCAAGGTCACCGAGACCTCACCGTCACGGCGCAGGCCACGAGCGGGGGGAGCGCTGCAGCTTCCGATTCCGTTGGGATCAATTTCCCATCTGATACTGCACAATCTCGCGAAAACTCATCCGCTGTTTGTACAAGACTTTGGAAACTGCCGCCAGAAATAGAAGTACCGCATGACGCCGACTTCTCGCACCTTTGAACCGCCAAAAGACACTGAGCCGCTCCTAAAGGAGCTGCTGACGGTGCAGGTGCGGTTCATCTTGGTCGGCGGCTTGGCTGTGCAGCATTACTGCCCACAGAGAACAACGATTGATCTGGACATTCTCATTCAGTCCTCCGAGTCAAATGCAACTGGCGTCACCGACGCCTTGGTCAGGATTGGCTTTGCAATGGATGCTGAGATGGTACGCATGCTTTTTGCACCCGGACCTGGACCGCAGCAGATCACACTTCACCCGACGATTCCCGCAGACATCCTCACCGAGGACGAGGGATTTGACTTCATGGCTCATTGGGCACAAAGCGACAGGACTGAAACATTGGGCCTGCCCGTTCATGTTGCATCGCCTCAGCTTCTCATCGAAATGAAGTCCAGGTTCATGCGGGAGGTGGACGCTCGAGATATCCTTTTGCTGCAGCGCTTCGTGGCCGGTCAGGCAGGACGCCCGAAAAGTGCTGCCGCGCTTCGCGATACAGAGGCGTGAGCGTTTGTCTGTTGAGGAGCTGCCAAGAATATGCAGCGGTTGCGGGCTGGTTCTGCAATCGCACTGTCACACTAAGCTCGTACGATTCGCCCGCACCCGCTGGTCCTGACGGGTGAAAAATATCGGGACACCAAATTCAAGTTTCTCTCGGCAAGCCTTTCCAAACAGTGGCTCCGTGTCGAGCGCGGCTTTTCCCGAGTCGGTGAATCCCGTCGTTGCTCGCAGGTTCCTCAGCCGTCTTGAACAAGCCTCCTGCGCAAATTCATTTCTCGGCGGTTGTTGATGCCAGGCGGTTTTTCCCGCCTCCAACTGAATCCTGCGGCTGAGCTCAGCGCAGACCGTTGAAGAGTGAGTAGCCGCAGCTGTGAGTTGACCAAAAGAACCGGCTTGACTGACAAGGCGCCAGCAACAGGCCAGCCGCTTCAAATTTCACGTTCCGTGACTCAGTAGGTAATCACACTCTATCGACGCGCTTGCCCAAAATCGGGGTTGGTGTTGGCTACAACAGCAGCGTTCCTGGCTGGTACGTGGCCATGAGTCGATCAGCCGCGTCGCAGCGCCCAAACACCCGCTGCCAACATCCACAATGACAGCAGGCTCACCGCTGCTGCAACAGGCACAAGCTCTGGGCCGCCAAACACCGGCAGCAGCAGGCCAGCCAACAACACCGTGCTTGCAAGTCCCAGAACGGCCAGCCAGCGTGGCATGCCGCCGCTGCGCAGCGCCGCAGCACACAGGGTGCCCAGCGACAAGGCCATGAACAACGACACGCCCAGCACCTCGCCAATGCCACCGCCATACAGGGTGACGGCGTTGAACACCAGCTCAATTTGGCTCTGCTGCTCGGGGCCCGCCGCCGCGTGCGCTGCGGCCAGCGCTGGCATGACCGTGAGCCAGCGCAGGATGCCGATGGCGCGCGCCAATGCCGACAAGGCAGCGAAGGCTGCCACCGTGGCAGCCGCTGGCCGGTGCAGTCCGCCGAACACTCTGGCTGCCATGCCGATCATCACCGGCGCCACCAGCACCGAGTACAGCAGGTACAGGCCGTAGCCCAGCGCCACCATGCCGGCGTTGGCGTCGATCGCCGCGAGCTGTTCGGCCGCAGGGTTGCCCAGCGAAGCCGGCCAGCCGATGGCCGCGCCGAGCACGGCCAACGGCGCGAACATGAGCAGCGCATCGAAGATGAGCAGAGCGCCAAGGCCCCGCGATGTGTTTTTTCCGGATGCTTCGGTGGCCGTGGCGGTGGTACGCGGCATTGGGGCGTGGTCAATGGATGTCATGTCAGTGCTCCTTCAATGGGTGGATAAAAAAACCGGATCAGGCGGTTGGCCTGGAGCTAACTTGCCGCGGCGGCAGCAGCCACCGCCGTGGCATGGTCGCGACCCAGTGCATGCAGCGATGCGCGCAGCGCTGCTTCGATGGGCGTGGCCTCGGGCAGTGCGAGTGATGCCATAGAGGAACCATCCAGCGCATGGGGCACCCGCCAGAGATAGGCCATCTCGGCCAGCTCGCGCCAGATCGGAGTCACCAGACCGCCCACGCGGATCAATCCCCACGGCATGCCGCCCCGCTGGAAGCCGGCTGGCCTGGCCATGCCCAAGGCCGCAGCCGCCTTTTCGAGTGCGTCGAGAAATGCGTGTCCGGTGAGGGTATGACCGGCAAAGTGCAGGTTGGTGAAAGGCGGTAGCCGCTCGGCCTGCGCCGCGGCAACAAAGGCCTGCGCCAGATCGGGCAGGTATGCCCAAGGGTGGACCATGTCCAGCGGACCGGGATAAACCAGCTTTCCTGACCGGATGCCCTTGGCGATGACCAAGTCGAACCAGCTGCCCTTACCGGCGCCAAAAAAGTCCCCAGCGCGCACGACCGTCGCGCGCAGCGTGCCCGCGGCGCAGCGGCGCTGCATCTCGGCCTCGATGGCCACGCGGATGCGGCCCTTGCGCGTGTCGGCCAGCTGCGGCGTGTCGCTGCGCAGCAGCGGCGGCATGTGCGTGCCGAAGTTGTAGACGTTTCCTGGCAGCATGAAGCGAGCGTCAAGCTGTTGTGCCAGGTCCATGCCGGCTTGTGCCAGCGGCAGCGCTTCGCTGGACCAGCGGGTGTACGGCGGGTTCAGGCCGTGCATCAGTACCTGCGCGCCGGCTGCTTGTGCGCTCAAGGCCTGCAGATCGTTCACAGCCCCGTGCACCAGCTGGGCTCGCGCCGGCATGCCAACTGTCGCAGCGCGGCGCACCTGCGCCAGCACCCGCCAGCCTGCTGCATCGAAGGCCTGTGCGGCGGCCAGGCCAAGGCGGCCGTTGGCGCCGAGGATGAAAACGGTGGGGCGGGTGGCGGTGGTCATGTTGGCGAGGCTTTGATGGATTGCAATGACGTGAGTCTCGGGCCCAGAGACCTGGCTGACAATTGCCTGACTATGCATTCCAGCCATACACTTACGCATGGCTTCAAGTGGCAGTGACAACTTCGACTGGGCGCTCGTCAAGAGCTTTGTGGCTGTGCTCGATGCTGGCAGCCTGATGGGCGCGGCGCGGCGCCTGCAGGCACAGCAGCCCACGCTCTCGCGGCACATAGCCGAACTCGAGCTGCAGCTTGGCGCGCCCCTGTTCGAGCGCACCGGACGTGGCGTCACACCCACTGCCACCGGGCTGGCCATTGCCGAGGCCGCGCGGCAAATGGAAGAGGGCGCAAGTGCCTTGGCGCGCAGCCTCGCCAAGAGCCGCGATACCACCACAGGCACCGTGCGCATCACCACCAGCCAGGTGGCCGCCACATGGCTGCTGCCACCTTTGCTGGCGCGGCTGCAGCAGGCCGAGCCGGGCATCGCGGTGGAGCTGGTGGCCAGCAACCAGTTGACCAACCTGCTGCGGCGTGAGGCCGACATTGCCGTGCGCATGGTGCGGCCCGAGCAGGGCTCTCTGGTGGCGCGCAAGCTGACCGAAATCGAAATCGTGGCTGCGGCCCACCAGAGCTACCTGGACCGCGCTGGCACACCGCGCCAGCCGCAGGATCTGCTGTCCCATCGTCTCATCGGCTACGACCGTGACGAGACCATCGTGCGCGGCTTCGCCGGGATGGGCATGCCTTTGCAGCGCAAGAGCTTTGCGCTGCGCACCGACGACCAGGTGGCCTACGGTCGGCTGGTGGCAACGGGTGCGGGCATCGGCTTCGTGGCGCGCTACAACATCCGCCACTGGCCTGGCGTGGTGGCACTGCTGCCGCAGCTGGGCATCCCGGCGCTGCCCTGCTGGCTGGCGGTTCACCGCGAGATCCGTGGCAATCGTCTGGTGCGAAGGGTGTACGACTTTCTAGCAGAAGCGATTCCGGGAGCGTTGGCAGAAGGCTGAGCCGCCAAAGCGATTGATTCAGCAGGCACTTCAGGATGATGCCCATGATCCGTTTTTTTGGACCGCCTACGACTCAGGTTAGTGTTTTGCGTCGATGCAAGGCTAGGTGCGCCAATCTGTCCTGGCTCCTTCGAGCCACAACACACATTGCTGGTTCTACTAGACCGCCTAGAAGTCGATCTGCATTGCATCTGACCTATCGTGTCACTGCCCTGTCGTTGATCACGGCGACCTGTCGCCGATGTCGAGCTGTTCGACAAGAGGGCGAGGGAGCCAAAGCCCGCTGTATTGCCGAGTTCAACACGCCCGAAAACAGCCTGCGCTGCCGGCAGTCGCAGCTAGCACGCAAAGCGCCTGGCCTTCAGGCCCATCCGCAAAGCTTTCACGGCTGCATCCAGTGAGCTGTCATTTTGGATGAGCAGCGTGTTCTCAGGCAAAGCCATGTTGACCTTGCGAGCAATCCGCCTGTCGATATCCAGCTCGGACTCTCGTTGACGCAACCTGAGGCGTTCTCGAAGTACCTCGGCCGATGCTGTGATGTGCACCACGCTTGCCTCCGGGAACGATGCCAGCAGGCGATCCAAGTGGCCACGCGAGCCGTTGACGAAAACGCATCGACCTTGGTACAGCGGTGATAGCTCGCCTTGGCGAACGCCATAGAACAGGCCATTGGCCTGCCAGTGAATTGCGAAGGCATTCTGGTCTAGCAGGCGTTGGAATTCGCTTTCGCTCACGCTCTCGTGCGCCTCGCCGCCGGGCTGTGCTTCCCGGGTGACGGTTCGGCGCGCCCAATGCACGGCATTTTTGCTGCCCCAGGTTTCGCGCAAGCGCATCAGCACGCTGTCCTTGCCCGCGCCTGAGGGACCCACGACGTAGATCAGTCGCTGCGTCATGACATCAACGTCAGTTGTTCAACGCATTCAAAGTCAGCGCCAGGGTAGGGCTCCACAAAGAGCGATAGGCGGTCGACGATCATCGGCGGCAAGGTCTCGAAGCGCTCGACCGCTGCATGCTGCAGCTGTGCCACCTTCTCCTCAGCAAGATCGTGGATCGGTCCAGTGAGCGAGAAGTGAAACCTGAAGCGGTTTAGCACCCAAGGGTAGCCCCAGGCCAGCATCAGCGCATCCTCCGCGGGCGTCAGTGGCTTGCGACGTCTGCGAGCGAGCTCAGTCTCATCCAGCGCAGCGGCCAGTGGCTGCAGCCGCCGCACGCAGTCGTCCGCCAGCGCACTCAATGCCGCCGGTGCATGTCTGGGGCGCAGCGCCAGGAAGCCACCGAGCCGCGCCACCTCCCAGTGATCGAGCGCAAAACCCCGGTGATCACGGGCGATGTCGGCCAGGCCTTCGCGCAAGCTCGCCATGTCTTCGCCTGGTGCCAGCCGAAAGGGTGCCTTCAGCGTGGCGTGCCATCCGTAGCGCCGTGGCTCGGCGGTCAGCTGCGCGAGTTGCGCGGCGCTCACGCCGTCGATGCACGGCTGCTGCAGCGCTCGGTGCTGCGCCGCGCAGCGACCCAGCCATTCGCTGCCGCGCAGCCACCAGTCCGACTGCGGATCGGGCGCTGCATAGATCGCGACGCGGTGGGGTGTGCCTGTTTCAGTTGCCATGTGCGTGATCCACGGTGAGGGTGACACGGTCGCCTGCGAACCAGGTGCAGGCGAACTCGATTGGCACGCCGTCGGGGTCGAGATTGACGCTGCTCACATACAGGGCAGGACGGGTTGCAGGTTGGCGCAAGTGCGTTGCCATGGCAGTCTCGGGCAGTCGCGCGCTGATGCGGCTTTGCTGGCGGGTGTAGTCTGGCACGCCCAGTCCGGCGAAGGCCTGGGTGATGGAGCCGCTGGCGTGGAGCAGCGCGTCCAGCCCTGCAAAGCGTGGCAACGGGAAATACCGGTCGCTCACATGCAATGGCTGCCCGCCTCCATCGCCGAGCACCTGCAGGTGCAGCACCGAGGCGCCCGCGCGAAGTTTCAGTGCCCGGGCCACGTCGGCGCTGGCTCGCAGCGCGCGGGAAGCCAACACCCGCATGCCGCCAGGCAGGCCTGCCTGCGCCAAGCTCTGGCGGTGCCGTGTGCGCTTGCCGATCATCAGCTCAACCGCGAAGTCCTCCACATAGGTGCCACTGCCCTGGCTGGAGCGCAGCAGGCCGAGCTGGCACAGGCTGGCCAGCGAGCGGCGGATGGTGTGGCGGTTGACACCAAACTGTTCCGCCAGCTGGTGCTCCGACGGCAGCCGTTGGCCAGGCAAATACAGGCCGTTGCCGATGGCTTGGGCCAGTTCGTGGGCAATGCGCGCCCAAAAGCTGTGGTTGGGGTCGGGCAGCACGAGGGCGCAGGAGGCGAGGGTTCTTGTCATGAAAAGGACACAGGGTCTGTCTAAGCTGGGGCTACAAAAGTTGTCTACACAAATTTCAGGCTACCACCACGATGTTTCACGCATTTGACAATGCCGGGCCAAACCACACCTTGCAAAGACCCGACTGGATGGCGCTGCTGGCGCGCGCGCCGCTGGCCCTGCTGGAGCAAGGTCTGGACAAACAGTCTGCAACCGAGCCCAGGTGGCTGCGCCGACCGGAGACCGGTCTCTACATGGTGCAGGCCCGCGCGGGCGGCACCGGTGAGCGGTTCAACCTGGGTGAGATGACAGTGACCCGTTGCGCTCTGCGCATGGGCGACGATGGCAGCGGCCTAGTCGGTGTGGCGTACGTGATGGGCCGCGACCACCGGCAGGCGCAAATGGCGGCCATGGCCGACGCATTGTTGCAAGACCCGGCGCAGCGCGATGCGCTGGACGCCAAGCTGTTGCAACCCGTGCGTGAGCATCTGGCTCTGCTTCAAATGCAGCGCGCCGCCCGCGCTGAAGCCACCAAGGTCGATTTTTTCACCGTCGCCCGCGAAGCCGGCGGCGCCGACGAGGAGGATGACGCATGAAGGCCGAAGATCTGCAGCAGGTTCGCCCCGCTTTCCATGACCCGGCGCTGGGCAGTCAAGCGGTCTTTCGCGCCGCGCTCAACGCGTTGTCGCACCCTGGGCGGCTGCACGACATGCCGCAGGTGACCGACCTGCCTCGCCACGGACACGGTGCGGCGGCAGCCTTGCTGTTGGCGATGGTGGACAGCAATTGCGCGGTCTGGCTTTCGCCAGCATTGGCCAACACCGACACCGCCGCCTGGTTGCGCTTCCACACCGGCTGCCCCTGGGCAGCGAGCGCGAACCTCGCGCGGTTTCTCTGGGTTGCCAAGGGTGACGCCTTGCCCACCCTGAATACGTTGGCGATGGGCAGCGACGAATATCCCGACCAGTCGGCCACGGTGGTGATCGAAGTGGATGCCCTCAGCGACTGCGCTGAACAAGGCGCCCATGCCTTCAACCTGCGCGGGCCGGGCATCGCTGACATGCAGTCACTCTGGGTGCTCGGCTTGCCGCAAGATTTCGCCGAGCAGTGGGAGGCCAACCACCGGGCCTTTCCGCGGGGTGTCGACGTTTTCCTGGCCACCACCACCCAGATCGCGGGCCTGCCCCGCAGCACGCGCATCGGCGCCACGCAGGAGGCCTGAGCATGTATGTGGCAGTCAAAGGCGGGGAAGCCGCCATTCTCAACAGCTACGAATTGCTGGCGCGTCAGCGGCGTGGCGACTTGCTAGAGCCCGAGCTGAGCGTGAATCAGATTCGCCAGCAGATGAAGCTTGCGGTGGATCGCGTGATGACCGAGGGTTCGGTCTACGACCCCGAACTTGCAGCACTGGCCATCAAGCAAGCTGCTGGCGACCTGGTCGAGGCCATCTTTCTTCTGCGCGCCTACCGGGCCACCTTGCCTCGGCTGGGTAGCACGCTGCCGCTGCGCACAGAGCAGATGCAGCCAGACCGCCGCATCTCCGCCACCTTTAAAGACCTGCCCGGGGGTCAGATCCTCGGACCCACCTACGACTACACCCAGCGGCTGCTGGATTTCACGCTGCTGGCCAACGGCAGCGCAGGCCCAGCACCTGAACAGGCGCAGGCCGAAGTGCCCACTCCGGCGCCGCGCGTGGTGGATCTGCTCAACCAAGAAGGCCTGATCGAGACGCACCCGGTGCCCGCGGGCGACCCAGCACCGCCCGATCTCACCCGCGAGCCGCTGCGCTTCCCCGCTGGGCGTGCGACACGGTTGCAAAACCTGGCGCGTGGCGACGAGGGCTTTTTGCTGGCCATGGCCTATTCCACCCAGCGTGGCTATTCCCACACCCACCCGTTCGTGGGTGAGGTGCGGTTGGGCCAGGTGGCGGTCGAGTTGGAACCCGAAGAGCTGGACTTCGCGCTGTCCATTGGCGACATCGAGATCACCGAGTGCGAAATGGTCAACCAATTCGGCGGCAGCAAAACCGAGCCGCCCCAGTTCACCCGCGGCTATGGCCTGGCGTTTGGCCACAGCGAGCGCAAGGCCATGGCCATGAGCCTGGTGGACCGAGCTTTGCGCGCCGAAGAGTTGGGTGAGGCGGTGGAGGCGCCCGCGCAGATGGCGGAGTTCGTGCTCTCGCACAGCGACAGTCTGGAGGCCTCGGGCTTTGTGCAACACCTCAAGCTGCCGCACTATGTGGACTTTCAGTCTGAGCTGGAGCTGGTGCGCCGCATGCGCGCGGAGGTGGCACAGGCGACGCCCCCCGCCGAAGAACAGGAGCGCGCATGAATGCCCCGCTGAATCCCGATCTGTTGCAGCCTTCGGCCGCGAGCACCGAGCCTGGCGTCAACTTCGCCTACCTTGACGAACGCACCAAGCGCATGATCCGCCGTGCCATCCTCAAGGCGGTGGCCATCCCCGGCTACCAGGTGCCGTTTGGCTCACGCGAAATGCCATTGCCCTATGGCTGGGGCACGGGCGGCATACAGGTGACCGCGTCGGTGATCGGACCCGATGACACGCTCAAGGTGATCGACCAAGGCTCGGACGACACCGTCAACGCGGTCAACATCCGCCGCTTCTTCCAGCGCACCACCGGCGTGCCAGTGACCACGCGAACCACCGAGGCGAGTCTCATCCAGACACGTCACCGAATCCCCGAGACGCCGCTGCGCGAGGGGCAGGTGATCGTTTACCAGGTGCCAGTTCCCGAGCCCATGCAGCGGCTGGAGCCACGCGAAACCGAAACACGCACGCTGCACGCGCTGGGCGAATACGGGCTGATGCATGTGAAGCTCTATGAAGACATCGCACGCTATGGCCACATTGCCACCACCTACGACTACCCCGTCATGGTCAACGGCCGCTACCTCATGGCGCCCTCACCGATCCCGAAATTCGACAACCCCAAGATGCACATGAACCCGGCGCTGCAGCTGTTTGGCGCTGGCCGAGAAAAACGCATCTACGCGGTACCGCCCTACACAGCGGTGGAAAGCTTGGGGTTCGACGACCACCCGTTCGAGGTGCAACGCTGGGACCAGCCTTGCGCGCTGTGTGGTGCCACCGACAGCTTTCTGGATGAAATCATCACCGACGACCAGGGCACACGCTTGCATGTCTGCTCCGATTCCGACCACTGTCAGGAGCGGCAGGCGGAGCGGACCGTTGCTGCGGGGGCGCCGTTGTGAGCAGCGACCGGATCCGTTTGCGTGAAGCCACTGCTGATGACTTGCCTCAGGTGCTGGCGCTGTATGCGCAGCCGGGGATGGATGAGGGCGAGGTGATCAGCCTGGCGCGTGCGCGAGAGATACACGCCAGCTTTTCTCGCTACCCCAGCTACCGGCTGTTCGTGGCCAATGACACCGACGGCCATCTGGTCGGCAGTTACGCCTTGCTGGTGATGCACAACCTCGGCCACCAGGGCACGCCCTGCGCGATCGTCGAAGACGTGGTCGTGGATGCGCCGCGCCGTAGCCAGGGGATCGGGCGCCAGATGATGGATCACGCCCTGTCGCTCGCCCGCGAGGCTGGCTGCTACAAGCTGGCGCTGTCTTCCAACCTCCAGCGAACCCGCGCCCACGCTTTCTATGAGTCGCTCGGCTTTGAGCGGCACGGTGTGAGTTTTGTCGTCCAGTCTGAGACCGTTGCATGAGCGTTCACCCATCCCCCTTGCTGCGCGTGCGCGGCGTGAGCAAGCGCTTCGGCCAGCTGTTGGCTGTGCAAGAAGCTTCCTTCGATCTCTGGCCTGGCGAGGTGCTGGCTATCGTGGGCGAGTCCGGCTCGGGCAAGACCACCTTGCTCAATGCGCTGGCCGCACGCTTGCAGCCCGACGGCGGCGAGGTGCATTTCCTGGGCCGTGACGGTCAGCTGCAGAACGTGCACACCATGAGCCAGGCGCAGCAGCGTCTGCTGGCGCGCACCGACTGGGGCTTTGTGACCCAGCACGCCGCCGACGGCCTGCGCATGGATGTGTCGGCCGGCGCCAATGTTTGTGAACGTCTGATGGGCCTGGGCCAGCGCCACTACGGTGAGCTGCGCTCGCAGGCACAAGCGTGGCTGCGTCGTGTGGAAATCGACCCCATCCGCATCGACGACGCGCCACGCACCTTCTCTGGCGGCATGCGCCAGCGCCTGCAGATCGCCCGCAATCTCGTGACCCAGCCCCGCCTGGTCTTCATGGACGAGCCCACTTCGGGGCTGGACGTGTCGGTTCAGGCGCGTTTGCTCGACCTGCTGCGCCAGCTGACCCGAGAGATGCAGCTTGCCGTGGTGATCGTGACACACGACCTCGCGGTGGCGCGCTTGCTGGCGCACCGCATGGTGGTGATGCAAGGCGGCCGAGTGGTTGAAACCGGCTTGACCGACCAGGTGCTCGACGACCCACAACACCCCTATACCCAACTGCTGGTTTCTTCGGTGCTGCAACCATGAACGCGATCACCTCTTTGGTCAACGCCACGCCCGTACTTGCAATCGAGCGCGTAGCCAAACGGTTCACCATGCACCACCAGCACGGCGCCGTGCTGCAGGTGTTTGATCGTGTGGATCTTCAGGTCGATGCCGGCGAGTGCGTGGTACTTGATGGCCCGTCCGGCATGGGCAAGAGCACGCTGCTCAAGCTGATCTACGCCAACTACCGCGCCAGCAGTGGCGACATCTGGGTGAAGCAGCTTGATGGCCAGCGCGTCAACCTCTCCACGGCCGACCCGCGTGCGCTGGTGGCCTTGCGTCGGCACACCATTGGCTACGTGAGCCAGTTCTTGCGGGTGATCCCGCGCGTGTCCACGCTGGACGTGGTGGCTGAGCCCCTGGCCGAAGATGCTGGCGGCAATCTCGCGGCCAGAGAGGACGCTCGCGAAAAGGCTGGCCAGTGGCTCGCTCGGCTGCGCATTCCTGAGCGTCTGTGGTCGCTGCCGCCCGCCACCTTCTCGGGCGGCGAGCAGCAGCGGGTGAACATCGCGCGCAGTCTCATCAAGCCGCGACCGCTGCTGTTGCTTGATGAGCCCACCGCATCGCTGGATGCGGCCAACACCCGCACCGTGATTCAGCTGATCCTGGAAGCTCGATCAAACGGTGCCGCTGTGCTCGGCATTTTCCATGACCCTGCTGTGGCCGACGCCGTGGCCACGCGCCGTGTCCCGGTGGCTGCGTTTCGCGCGGTTTCCCCAGACCAGCTCGCCAGTCCACACCAGCCCACACAAGGAGTGCTCGCATGAACGCGCCCCATGACCTGCCCACCTCAGCGGTGAACGACTTGACCGCACAAGCCGACATGTCGTTCGCCAACGCCCGACTGGTGCTCTCCAGCGAGGTGGTCACTGGATCGTTGCAGGTGCGAGGTGGTCGCATTGCCACCATCGACACTGGCACCGCTGTGCCACCGGGCGCACTCGACTTGGGCGGCGACCTGCTGTTGCCCGGTCTGGTCGAGATCCACACCGACAACCTGGAGCGCCACCTCATGCCGCGGCCCAAGGTGCACTGGCCCGAGTTGCCGGCACTGCTGGCCCACGATGCGGAGATCGCCGCTGCGGGCATCACCACCGTGTTCGACGCACTGGGTGTTGGTGAAGCCGACACCGAGAGCTTGCGCGGCAGCGCCTGGCGGGCGGTGGTTGACACACTGCAAAGCTGCCTGCAGCGCGACCTGCTGCGCGCCGACCACCGCCTGCATGTGCGCTGCGAACTGCCCGCGCCCAACACCATCGAACTGTTCGCGCCCTTTATTGGCAACCCGCTGTTGGGCCTCATTTCGCTCATGGACCACACCCCAGGTCAGCGCCAGTGGGAAAACATCGACCACGCGCGGGTGTACTACATCGGTAAAAAAGGCTGGAGCGAAGACAAGTTCATGCGCCAGGTGGAAGAAGCCGCCGAACTGCAGCTGCGTTACGCCCAGCCGCACCGGCGCCACTTCGTCGACTACGCTCGGCATCACGGCATTGCGCTGGCCAGCCACGATGACACCACGCTGGCCCATGTCCACGAGGCCCAGGCCGACGGCGTTAGCGTGTGTGAGTTTCCCACCACCGAACTCGCCGCACGCGCTGCCCGCGAGTGCGGCATGGCCACCGTGATGGGTGGACCCAATGTGGTTCGTGGCGGCTCGCATTCGGGCAATGTGGCCGCCGCCCACCTGGCCAGCCTGGGGCTGCTCGACATCCTCTCCAGTGACTACGTGCCCGGTAGCCTGCTCACCGCCGCCTTGCGCCTGGTGGACGAGGGCCACCTGAACCTGCCGCAGGCGGTGGCCACCGTTAGCCTCAACCCGGCCCGCTCGGTCGGGCTTTCCGATCGGGGTGAGCTCGCCCAGGGGCTTCGAGCCGACCTGGTGCAGGTGCGCTTGGTCGAGATGGCTGACGGGCATCACCACGCGGTGGTGCGCGCGGTCTGGCGCGAAGGCCGACGCGTGCTGTGAACCTGCTGGGCTCGTGACGCAGCCCACGCCAGTGAACGACAGCTGGGTGCGGTCGCTGTGCTTGACCATAGTGATACCGCGCCCGCTGACCCCTGCGTGCTGGTGTGCGACGACCTGAATGCGACGCTGAGCCACTTGGCACTGCACGCCATGATCCAGCGACGCGCGCAACGCCCAGCTAGCACGCTGCGCATTGGGTGCGAGGCGGGTGGCGTGCACCACACAGAAAAATCGCGTTCGTCAAATGGCTGTCACACATTGCTTCCACACTTCGATTTGTCTAGATGACTTACTGCTGAACCGAGAGGACACCTATGCCAACAGCCCTTCACGTCAAGAACCTGAGCAAACGCTTTCCCGGCGGCAAGCTTGCACTCGATAACATCCATCTGGAAGTCAATCAGGGCGAGATGGTTGCGCTGATCGGCGCTTCCGGGTCGGGCAAATCGACGCTGTTGCGTCACATGGCTGGCCTCATGGCCGGGGACAACACCCCAGGCTCGCTGATCGAAGTCTCTGGACAGTGTGTGCAGCGTGAAGGCCGTATCCAGCGCGACGTGCGCCGCACACGCTCGCAGATTGGCTTTGTGTTCCAGCAGTTCAACCTAGTCGACCGGTTGCCGGTGCTGGTCAATGTGCTGGTGGGACGCTTACACAGCATGCCGTGGTGGCGCGCCTGGCTGCGCATGTTCAACGCCCAGGAGCGCGCGCTGGCCATGGAGGCGCTGGGCCGGGTGGGCATCGCCGATTGCCACGCCCAGCGCGCCTCCACGCTTTCCGGTGGCCAGCAACAGCGCGCGGCCATTGCACGCACGCTGGTGCAGGGCGCCAAGGTGGTGCTGGCCGATGAGCCGATCGCCTCGCTCGACCCCGAGTCTTCGCGCAATGTGATGGAGATTCTCTCACGCATCAACCGCGAAGACGGCAACACCGTGTTGGTCTCGCTGCACCAGGTGGAGATGGCGCTGCGCTATTGCGCCCGCACCGTGGCGCTACACCAGGGCCGTGTGGTGTACGACGGTCCGTCGCGCGAACTCACCCCTGCTCTGCTTCGCAAGCTGTACGGCATGCAGGCCGATGAAATTCTCAACGGCAGCGATTCGCTGCACCCACCCGCGTCCCCAGCACAGGCACCCGTCAGGGCGGTCTGGCCAGCGCCGATGGCTCAGGCCGCCTGATCGTCGGCTTTTTTCTCACCCACCTTCCACCCATCCACCCAAGGACATTCACATGATCAAGCGCTCCCTTGCCGCCATCACGCTCGGCCTTACCCTGTCCACCTCGTGGGCCCAGGACATCAACTTCGGCATCATCTCCACCGAAGCCACTCAAAACCTCAAGGCCGACTGGCAGCCGCTCATCGACGACATGGCCAAACAGACAGGCCTGAAAATCACAGCCTTCTTCGCGCCCGACTACGCTGGCGTCATCGAAGGCATGCGCTTCAACAAGGTGCAGGTGGCCTGGCTGGGCAACAAGTCGGCCATGGAAGCCGTGGACCGTGCGAATGCCGAGGTATTCGCCCAGATGGTCAACGCCGACGGCAGCCAGGGCTACTACTCGCATCTGATCGTGCACAAAGACAGCCCGCTCAAGTCGCTTGACGATGTCCTGAAAAACGGCAAGTCGCTGGCCTTTGGCAACGGCGACCCGAATTCCACATCGGGCTTCCTGGTGCCCGGCTATTACGTGTTTGCCAAAAACAAGATCGACGCCAAGAGTTTCTTCAAGGTCACACGCAGTGCCAACCACGAAACCAACGCCCTGGCCGTGGCCAACAAGCAGGTCGATGTTGCCACCAACAACAGCGAAAACCTGGGGAAGATCAAAGATCGCCAGCCAGAGAAGTTCAAGGACATCCGCGTGGTCTGGACCTCCCCGCTGATTCCGCTCGACCCCATGGTGATGAGCAAGAACGTGCCCGCTGAGGCCAAGGAGAAAATCAAAAATTTCTTCTACAGCTACGCCAAGACCGACCCGCGCGAAAAGGAGATCGTGATGAAGATCTCCAAGCTGGCAGGCTTCAAGCCATCCACCAACAACCAGCTCCTGCCCATCCGCCAGCTGGATATTTTCAGCAAGCGCAGCAAGGTCGAAGCCGACACCACGCTGGTTGAAGCCGAGAAGGCCGCCAAGCTGGCTGAGTTCGACAAGCAGCTGGCCGCCCTGCAATAAGCCTTTCTTCCATGGCCCACTGCTCGGCGGGCCTTTTGCCGTATGGAGAAGACCATGACTTCCACCACCGCGATCCCACGCTCCACAGCCCTCGTCAATCCCGAGGCTGCTCACCGGCATGGCCTTGTCTGGTACTTCGGTTGGGCCGCACTGCTGTTGTTGCTCATGGGCTCGTGGAAGGGGGCGGACATGCGCCCTCTGGACCTGTGGCGCGACTCGGGCAACATGGCCGAGTACGCCAGCGATTTCTTTCCACCCAACTTCCGCGATTGGCGCTTTTACGTCCAGGAAATGGTGGTGACGCTGCAGATTGCTGTCTGGGGTACGGCGCTGGCGGTGGTGTTAGCCGTGCCGCTGGCACTGCTGGCCTCGGCCAATATCGCGCCCTGGTGGGTACACCAGCCCGTGCGGCGCCTGCTCGATGCCTTTCGAGCCATCAACGAAATGGTGTTCGCCATGTTGTTTGTGGTGGCGGTGGGGCTGGGGCCATTTGCCGGGGTGCTGGCGCTGTGGATCCACACGACGGGCATTCTTGCCAAACTGTTTTCCGAAGCGGTCGAGGCCATCGACCCGCAGCCGGTTGAGGGCATCCGCTCGACCGGTGCTTCGGCACTGCATGAAATCGTCTATGGCGTGATCCCGCAGGTCATGCCGCTGTGGATTTCTTACACGCTGTACCGGTTCGAGTCCAATGTGCGTTCGGCCACGGTCGTCGGCATGGTGGGGGCAGGCGGCATCGGTGTGGTGCTATGGGAAATCATTCGCGGCTTTCAGTACGCCGAAACGGCTGCCGTCATGTTGATCATCATCGTCACCGTCAGCGTGATCGACATGATCTCGGCGCGCATTCGCAAGGTGATGATCTGAGGAAACCCGTCATGTCCCTGAACCTTCAAAATATTCAGCGCCTTTTTGATCAGCAAGGTTCTCAGCAGTACGGCCTGGAGGCCGTGAGCCAGCGCGAGCACGCGCTGCAGTGTGCGCAACTGGCCGAGTCCGCTGGCGAGCCGTGAAGTGTAGTAATGCTGGCACAAACAAGTAGTAATGTTGGCACAAACTTTAGAAGTCGCACAACTCTCGAAACAATGCCACCCTGCCCGTTCTGCTGGCCATTCGCCGAACCATCGAGCCGCACTCTTGCGCGGCTACTCTCAAATCACCGGCAAGCCGCCTTTGAATCTCGTGCGCTTGGGTGGTCTGCTGCTCCACTCGAAACCTGCTGACCCAGCGTACCAACCCTGTTGGCGCATGCAGCGGCTTTCGAAATAACGACGTGGGATGACTGGAGCCGCACCAATACATAGCAAAGAGCATCCAGGCAGCAGCGTTGGGCGCGATCGTCGTCGCCTCAAAAACCGGACTGCTCCAGGGGAATCGATCAACCACCGCATGCACCTGAACGCGCTCAGCATGGCAAAGTCCCGTCCACTGCTCTCGCAAGGACAGCCGCAACAGCCACTCACTTGCACCCAGCAAATTGGAACCTCTGTGGTGTAGTAGGCATCGCAGCCACCCAGACTCAGACGCCGCCCCAACTTGGGACTGAAGACCTCGATACGCCTGCGTCCCGCTGTGCGGGAAAAACACACCGGGCGGGCATACGGTTTTGATGCAGTCATGGTCCCAGCTCAATGAAACTTACATGAACAATTTATCAGACACAACACTTTGTGCCAACATCACTACTGAATGGCATGTTGTGCCAACATTACTACATTTAAATTTGAAGTAATGTTGGCGCAACATATTTTTTAAATTGGCAAGACTGTTGATTCACATGGGTTTTTCAGAACAGTCGTTCGTGCCAACATTACTACACTTCACGGCTGTGCGGGTGGCCCGGTGGCGTCGGACCTCGGTGGTGGGTGGCTCACCAGTACAGCATCCGGGGGTGCTAGCTGGGAACCCTGATGCGTCACCGATTGCGCCACGGCCGCCGCCAGGCTCGCTAAGGCGGCTTGGCGCTCTCTCCAGCGCCGGGTGCGAGCGGCATGCATGAAGCGACCGCAGCGAGTGCGCTGGTAACGCTGGGCGGCAGCGCGCTGAGACTGGCGTCGAGCCAGGGCCGAGCAGCCGCTGGCGCAATAGATCTGGCCACGGTCACAGGAGC
>Ga0222706_1000127_pt1 | contig 23214 bp, 20 predicted proteins | sample AntAcemetage1572_FD_179829 | JGI IMG/M metagenome (GOLD analysis project Ga0222706, IMG submission 179829) | Saline water microbial communities from Ace Lake, Antarctica - #1572 | ecosystem: Environmental > Aquatic > Non-marine Saline and Alkaline > Saline | place: Antarctica: Ace Lake...
GCCGCGTCCATATCGTGCTGGACAACTTGAACACGCACTTTCGCAAGTCCTTCGACGATGTGCTGGGTCGGCGCGCTGCTGGCAAGCTGCTGCGCCGCGTGCGCTTTCACTACACGCCCAAACATGCCAGTTGGCTGAATATGGCGGAGATCGAGATCGGCGTCTTGAGCCGCCAATGCCTGGACCGTCGCATTCCCGACTCGATTGAACTGCAAAGTGAGGTCGCCGCTTGGCAGGCTGAGCGCAATGCGCAGCGTCGGACTATCGAGTGGAAATTCACGCGGCAAGATGCTGATCGAAAACTCAGCCGACATTACGTACCGATATTTTCGGTTTGATGTACTAGCATTGGGTGGTGCAGTCAGCCCACCCCCATTCCTTCTTGCCCTTGGGCGCGGCGCTCAACGCTTAAGGTAGTGCCATGGGGGTCAGATTCTAATTAAATCCCGAGGCCGCTCGCGCGCTCAGCGTTCGGTTCTCAGCGCATCCTGCCTGATGCCCTGGTTTTCTATCGAAAGCGCGTACTCAAGCAGGGACCGACTGAGCCGTAGGATACGGTTCACGTTCCCCCATGCTGCCGCCTGCGCGCCTAAACTCGCACCCATGCACCCGCTGCTCGAAACCCATCGCGCCGATCTGCTTGCACTGGCACGCAAACGCGGCGTGACCGCTGTTCGGGTTTTTGGCTCGATGAGCCGAGGCGACAGCACCGACAGCAGCGACGTTGATCTGCTGGTGACTCTCGCCCCCGGCACCAGCGCCCTCGCCCTGGGCGGTCTGTTGATGGATGCGCAGGAACTGCTCGGTCGCCGTGTTGATGTCGTCACCGAAGCGAGCCTGCACCCTGCGCTGCGTGAGCGCGTGCTGGCGGGCGCGGTATCGCTGTGAACCCTGAACCTGAGGCAGATCGCGTGCTGCTTGCACACATGCGTGACTGTCTGGATCGCATTGCCGAATACACCAACGCCGAACGCTCGCGCTTCGACACCCTGCGCTTGGTGCAAGACGCGGTGATTCGCAATCTGCAGACCTTGGCGGAATCAAGCCAGCGTTTGTCAGCTGAAATCAAGGCCACCGAGCCGCAGATTCCGTGGCGCGAACTCGCCGGGTTCCGCAACGTGATCGTGCATGGCTACCTCGGTGTCGACCTGGGCGCGGTCTGGCTGGTGGTGGAGCTGGATTTGCCACCTCTGTCCGAGGCGGTGAACCGCATGGCCACCAGTCTTGGGCTGCGCTGAACAAGAACACGCGATGCGCAGTGGTCTTTAAGCATGCTCACGCCGCATGCATCGCGCGCAGCGAAACCGCTGCCGCAAGCGTTTCCTTCTGGCCCGTCTCAACGGCCCGCTCACAGAACCCATGCGACAGGCTGACCCACGAGTGGAAAGCCAAAGTCACCTGGTCTTTGGGCTGAAGTTGTCGGTGGCTTCTCGGTGGGGTGTGGCGCCTCTGCGGACCTCGCTCGGTGGCGGGTGCCGCACTTCTCTGTTGAATCGGCCACGACCACGGGACAAAAAGCGGTCAAGAAGGGCGCGTTGTTGCCGATTTACAACCAACTTCCCCTGCATGAAGGTGCTTGCACCCCAAAGCGTGTGCGCTATCTCACAGAGGGGCCTTTCAAGTCCGGTTGACGCCTGGGATGCTCCGATACACTTTTTCACATCAGATAAACATCAATGTGATGGTCACCATCCATCCAGCAACGGCCATCGAGAAAAGCGTGACGCTCACAACAACAAACCACGCGCCACTTTCTTGGATAGCGTTGACCGCAGCCGGCCTGATCGCCTTTGCCCACCCGGTTGCCAACGCACAAACTGTCAAATCACCCGACGCCGCCGCCAACAAACCCACCGCAGCCAAGCAAGCGCGCGACACATTGCGCATGACCGCAGCGAAGGACCCCGGTGCCAGCGCCTTGGTGTCCGCAGAACCTGCCAGCCCAAGGCTGGGATTGCGCGAGTGGAAGGTCAGCTTGAAGGAGCTGGGTGTGACGCGCCCCATGGCTTTGCGCGGTGTCGAAAGCGAAGCGGGTTTCGGTGTGGACGTGCGCCTTGATGAGCTCGTTGAAACGGCAAAACTGCGTCTGACCTTCACGCTGTCACCCGCCTTGATCCCAACGCTGTCGCATCTCAAGGTGATCCTCAACGACGAGACGCTGCAGACCATCGTGCTGGACAAGGAGCGGTTGGGCACCCAGCAGACCATTGAGATCAACGTCGACCCGCGCTACTTCACCGACTACAACCGCTTTCGCTTTCAGTTCATCGGCCACTACACGATGGAATGCGAAATGCCCAGCCACTCCAGCCTCTGGGCCACCATCAGCAACGAAAGCCAGCTGGAACTGTCGCTGCGCCAGATCCCGCTGCGTGACGACCTCGCTTTGCTGCCCACGCCGTTCTTCGACCCGCGCGACAACCGGCCACTGACGCTCCCCTTTGTGTATGGCAGCAAGCCCAGCACGGGCACCCTCAAGGCGTCGGGCTCCATCGCCAGCTGGTTTGGCATGCTCGCCAGCTACCGAGGCAACCAGTTCCCTGCATTCGAGAACCAACTGCCGCGACAAAACGCGGTGGTTGTCGCCACCAATGGCAACCGACCCGCTTTCTTGCAGGCGCTGCCGCCCGTCTCGGAGCCAACGCTCTCCATCGTGCCGCACCCCGATGTCCCGGGCGCCAAGCTCTTGTTGGTGCTGGGCAAGGACGATGCTCAGCTGCAAATGGCGGCCGACGCGCTGGCCCTTGGCAAGGCGGTGTTGTCAGGGCAAACGATCACCGTCAAGTCGCTGGAATACCCCGCCTTGGCCAAGCCCTACGACGCCCCACGCTGGATCACCAACCAGCGGCCAGTGAAGCTGGCCGAACTCGTCTCCAACGCGTCCGAACTGCAGTTGCGCGGCACGGTGCTCAACGGCTCGGTGAACATCAACACGCGCATGGCGCCCGACCTGTTCACCTGGAACGCCAAGGGCGTGCCGCTGGACCTGACCTACCGCTACACGCCCAACAATGTGTCGGACCGTGGCGCGCTGAATATTTCGATCAACAACCAGTTCGTTCAGTCCTATCCGCTGCAATCGAACGAAGACCGCGCCAACAACAAGAGCACGGTGCTGCTGCCGCTGTTCGATGACGGCAATTCGCTGGCGCGCTCGGACCTGAAAATCCCCGCCTTCATGATTGGCGGCGACAACCAATTGCAGTTCGCCTTCCAGATCCCACAGACCGACCTGGGCCGTTGCATATCCACACCGCCCACCGAGCTGTTTGCCGCCATCGATCCGCAATCCACCATCGATCTGACGGGCTTTCGGCACTACCTGGCCATGCCCAACCTGGCGGCTTATGCCAACAGCGGGTTCCCCTTCACCCGGGTGGCCGATCTGGCTCAGACCTCCATCATCTTGCCCAACCAACCCACGCTGGCCGATGTGGAGCTGTTTCTCACCGCCGTGGGCCGAATGAGCGCCTCCACCGGCTACCCCGGCACGCGCTTTCAGTTGCTGCGCGCAGCCGACGCAGAGAAGGCCGGTGACACCGACATCTTGGTGATCGCCCAAGCCGACAGCGATGGCCTGCTCGAAAAATGGAAAAGCCACCTGCCGGTGCTGCTGGCGGCGGGGATTCGTTCGGTGCAGCCGCTGGAGCGCGCCGTGGGCTCTTTCGTTGACCTGTTTCATATCGATTCCAACCAGCGCCTGTCGGTCTCGGGTGGCTTGGCTGTGCTGCAAGGCACAGGCCCGTTGGCAGCGGCGGCGGGCTTCGAGTCGCCGCTGGCGGCCGGACGCAGCGTGGTGGCCCTGACCGCCACCGACCAAAACGCCATGGCCTTGCTGAGCGAGGCACTCAACGACCCTGGCAAGATCAGCAACCTGCGGGGCGACCTGGGTCTGTTCCGCGGCGACGCCATCGAGAGCTTTCGCATCAAGCCGGTGTATTACGTGGGCGATCTGCCTTGGTGGCAGCGCTTGTGGTTCCACATGCACAGCCACCCACTGCTGCTGGCCTTGGTGGGCATGGGTGCCGGCCTGCTGATGACCTTCATCGTCTATATGTCGTTGCGCAGCATGGCGCGGCGCCGCCTTGCCAACCACCATGACTGATTCTCACCGCCGACGCACCCTCCTACAGGCCAGCGCAGGGGCTGCATTTCTCGCTTGGTTGCCCAGCGCACAGGCCAAGCAGAGAGCCTCTGTGCCCAGCGCAGCCCCATCGGCATGGCCTGCGTGGGACACCTTCAAAGCCCAGTTCATCAGCGAGGGCGGCCGCGTCGTCTCTGAAGATGGCCAGGGCGGACAGACCTATTCCGAGGGGCAGGCCTACGCGCTGTTCTTTGCGCTGGTGGCCAACGACCGCCCGATGTTCGACAAGCTGTTGCGCTGGACGGAAAACAACCTGGCCGCTGGCGACATCACCTCGCGCCTGCCCGCTTGGCTGTGGGGCAAACGCCCCGACGGCACTTGGGGGGTGATCGACGACAACGCCGCCTCCGACGCCGATCTGTGGATCGTCTACGCCTTGGGCGAAGCCGGCCGACTGTGGAAGGAACCCAGCTACCGCGCGAAGTCTGCACTGCTGGCAGCGCGCGTGCTGCGCGAGGAAACCGCCGACCTGCCCGGGCTGGGCCTGACGCTGTTGCCAGCCCCCAAGGGCTTTGTGCAGGCCAACGGCCGTTGGCGCCTGAACCCGAGCTACATGCCCATGCACCAGATGCACTGGCTGGCGGCAGCCGATTTTGATCCGCAGTGGAAGAAGCTGGTGGACAGCTCACTCAAGGTCATTCGCGGTTCCTCGCCCAAGGGCTTCACGCCCGACTGGACGGTTTACGACGCCAAGCAAGGCTTTTTGATCGACGACAAGGAGCCAGAAAAGGGCCAGGGTTCTTTCAACGCCATCCGCGTGTACCTGTGGGCGGGCGTGATGCATCCCAAAGCACCAGGGCGCAAAGCACTGCTCGACACCCTGGCGCCCATGGCCCGCTTCGTGCGCGATCAGGGCTTCCCGCCGGAGTCCATCGACATCCTGACGGCTCAGGCCTCGGGCCCAGCGCCTTCGGGCTTCTCTGCTGCGCTGCTGCCATTTCTTCAAGCGGTGGGGGATGAGAAGGCGTTGCAATCGCAGCGTCTGCGGCTCCAAGCGCGGCCACTGCGGTCCACCGCTTATTACGAGCAGGTGCTGGCGCTGTTCGGGCTGGGGGCTTTCGAGCGTCAGTACCGATTCACGGTCACCGGCCAGCTGATGGCGCGGTGGAAACCATGATCCGGCGGTCGGGCCGCTGGCTGCCATCGCTGACGCTGCTGGGCGCAGGGTGCCTGGCGGCCGTCGCCGGCGCGCAGGCGAACCCGCCGCCATCGATTGAGAGCGATCTGCTCGGGGGTGCCCGCATGTGGGCCTCCAAAAACCGCACCGACATGGCCCGCCAACTGGTAGGCAAGGTGCTGGCCATGGACCCCTACTCGCCCGAGGGGCTGGGCATGCTGGGCGACTTGGCGCTCCGCGAGAAAAAAAGCGATGAGGCCAAGCGCATTCTTGACACCCTGCGCGCACGCCATCCCAGCCACTCCGTGACACGGGAGCTGGAAACCCTGGTGCGCGTGTATGGCACCGACCGCGAAAAGCTCGCGCAGATGCGTCTGATGGCGCGCGCGGGGCGCAAGGCCGAAGCAGCCGATCTGGCGCGCGAACTGTTCCCGCAAGGCCCACCAGCCTTGGGCGGGCTGGCGCTGGAGTACCACAAAATCGTGGGCTCCAGCAGCGATCGGGGCACAGATTCGCTGCGCCAACTGGGCAAGCTCTACCAAGAAACGGGTGAATCGCGCTATCGCCTGGCGCAGCTGGAAATGCGCCTGTCCCAGGGAGAAAACGCCACGGCGGTGGCGCAGGAAATCGAAGCCCTGTCCAGGCAACCCGATGTGAATGCACAACAAGTGCAGGACCTGTGGCGTCGCACCATCGACCGCCTGCCCAACACACAGGCCAACCTGCCACGCGTGCGCGAATTCTTGAAGCGCTATCCCGCCGACCCGCCCATGGTGGACCGCCTGGCTGCTATGCAGCAGGCGGTGGAGCGGGCGGCCAGCGCAGCCCAGCAGGCGGTGGAGCGAGCAGCCACCGCCGCCCGCGACCCGGCCAACATCGCGCGCAACGCCGCGCGGGTTGCGCTGGATCAGGGCAACACGGAGCTGGCCGAAGAGCAGCTGCAAACCGTGCTGACCTTGCGACCCAACGACAGCGAAAGCCTGGGCAATCTCGGCCTCATTCGCTTGCGCCAAGGCGAGCACGCCCAAGCGCAAGACTTGTTTGGGCAGGCCCACGCGCTCACCCGACAAAGCAAATGGAAAGAACTGCAGGAAACCGCCAGGTTCTGGGGTCTTCTGCGCCAAGCGGACAGCGCCATCGAGAAGAGCGAACTGCCCACAGCCGCCAACCTCGCGGAGCGGGCGCTGACCCTGCAACCCGACAGCGCCGAAGCGCTTGTCACATTGGCCAGCATCCGCGACCTGCAAGGCGATGCGGCATTGGCCGAAAACGCGTATTTCAGCGCCTTGCGTGTCGAGCCCAACAACAGCTCGGCGGTCAGGGGGCTGGCAGGGCTCTATGCCCGCACCGGTCGAGCAACTGAGGCACTGAAGTTGCTGACCGAAGCGGCAGCCCGCGACGCGACGCTTGGCGAGAAACTCGCTGGCGCGCAAGCAGAGATTCTGGCCACGCAGGCCGAGGAGCACACACAGGCCAATCGCCTCAGCGCTGCCAAGAGCGCGCTCGAATCCGCTGTGGTGCTGACCCCAGACGATGCCTGGATGCGCCACAGGCTGGCTCGGTTGTACTTGCGGCTGAACCTGCCCCCAGAGGCTCTCGGCGTGATGGACAAAGGCATTGCACGCGCTACCGCCAGCACAGACAACAACGCCATGCGGTTTGCGCGCGCGCTGATCCGATCGGCCCTCGATGACGACCCAGGCGCGCTCGACGATTTGGCGCAAATTCCATCCGCCGAGCGCACCGAGTCCATGCAGTCACTCGCTCAACGCTCCAGCGTCAAATCCCTGGTGACACAAGCCACCACCAGCCGCAACCCGGCCAATGCACCGGCGCTGCTGGCCAAGGCCGAGCAGCAGGCTGGTAACAACGCCGAGCTGTTGTACGCCGTGGCCAACGCCTGGTTTCGCAACGCGCAACCCGCCAGCGGCGCGGCGGTCTTCAACCGCCTGGCCGCTCGCAGCCCCACCTTGGCACCAGACACCCAGCTCGACCACGCCCAATTGCTCAACAGAGCCCAAGACGATGCGGGCCTCGCGGAGCGCTTGCCACGTCTGCTGTCATCGGCCGGGTGGAGCGTTGAGCAAGAAGCTCGGCTCGTCGCCATTGACGCCTCGCACCGCGAGCGGCTCATCGAGCAACAGCGCCAGGCGGGCAACTTGGGTGAGGCCACGCGCTTGGCCCGCCAGCCGCTGCCATCGCCCTTGACGCCCATCACGCCCCCGGTGGCTCAGCAACGCGCGCAGACGCAAGCGCGCTTGCTCATGGCCGCAGCCGAATACGCCGACGCGGCCCGGCTGCTCGCACCGCTGGCCAAAGCCTCACCCGAAAGCACAGAGATCCGCATGGCCCTGGCAGACGCGCTGTCGCGCACAGGCGACGCGCGAGGCGCTGCCGAGCAGGCTTTGTGGTTGCAAGACCACCTGCTGGCCACCGATGCGGGCCAGCAACTGGCGCTGCTGCGCATCTGGCAGCGCGTCGGCCGCATGGACGAGGCACGGGCCTTGTCAGCCCGGCTGCTGAAAAATTTTCCAGAGAACAGCGACGTGCTGCTGCATGCCGCCCGGCTGGAGCGCGCCAACCGCAACTATGTGCAGGCCCTGGTGTTGTTTCGCAGCGCGCTGACGCTGGAGGCGCGCGGCGAAGCGGGCCCAGATTCGCCCCCAAACGGGCCTGCCGATACCGAGACACCCTTGGCGTTGCAGCCCAGCTACACGCTGTCGGTGCCCGCAGATTCGGCCGCCATCGCCAAGATCCAAGGCGAAATCAACGCCATTGAAGCGCGTCGCCAGGCATGGGTCGAGGCGGGCTACCAGGCGCTGCGCAAGCCCGCCACGGGAGGCATCTCCAGCTTGCGCGGTTGGGAGCTGCCCACGGTGGCCTGGATGCCGCGCGGCTACGACGGCCACTACTTTATGCACGTGGACCGTGTCGAGCTCGACGCCGGGGAGCTGCCCATCAATGGCAACGAGGTGCTGGACTTTGGCCAGGTCGCCGCTTCACCCCCTGGCTCGCCCCTGGTTCACCGGCGCCAGCGCGGCTCGGGCCTCAATCTGGGTTTCGGCTTTGTGGGAGACGACTGGCGCTGGGACATCGGCACCACCGGCGTCGGCTTTCCGGTGACCAACCTGGTGGGCGGTGTGGCCAAAACAGGCGACCTGGGCCGCTATGGCTACCGGCTTGAGGGCTTTCGCCGACCCGTGACCGGCAACGTGCTGTCTTACGCGGGGGCGCGCGATCCCATTTCTGGCCAGGTGTGGGGCGGTGTGGTGGCCACGGGTGCGGCGGGCCGCGTGTCAACAGACATCGGCCCCTACAGCACCTCGGCAAGCCTGAATCTCGCCGCCCTCACCGGCAAAAATGTGGCGACCAACACCCGCGTGCAGCTGCGCATGGCGGTCGACCGCGACATCTGGCGCAGCAAGACCAGCGTGGTCAACATGGGGGTTGCGTTCTCGGCCTGGCGCTATGGCAAGGACCTGTCGGAATACAGCTTCGGCCATGGCGGCTACTACAGCCCCCGCCGATACGCCTCCCTCGCGCTGCCGGTGGAATGGAGCGGCCGAATCGGCGCCCTGACGTGGCTCGCCCGGGGGGCCATCTCGGTCTCGCGCAGCAGCAGCGGCGACACCGACTACTTCCCGCAAAGCCCCTTGTTGCAATCGCTGGCCCGCGCGCGCCTGGCCGAAAGCGGCAGCGTGCCCGTGTACACCGGCAGCTCGGGTTCGGGGTTGGGTCGCTCGCTTCGGGGGGTGCTGGAGTACCAGTTGACATCCAACTTGGCGCTGGGTGCCCAACTGGAAGTGGACCGATCCGCTTTTTACGCGCCCACCAACTTCATGGTCTACGGCCGCTACCGGCTCGATCCCGTGCTGGCGCCGGTCGAAAACCGCCCGCGTCCGGTGCAAACCTATTCCAGCTTCTGAGATGTCTGCCGCCCCTTCGACCGTGCGCAACAGCCCCACTCGTTTGGGCCTGCTGCGCGCGCTCCTCCATCGCCTGCGGCCATCGTCTCGCGCGGCTTCGGGGAGCAACCCTGCTGCGTCCACCCGGATCGGCATCGAAGGCCTGCCCAAGGGCGTGGACGAAATGCCCCGGCAGGTGCCCGTGGCCTTGGTGGCCGCTGACGACAGCAGCGCCGCGCTGTGGTTTCCCGCCCTGCTCGAAGACGCCGTGGCGGCGGGCCCCCTGGCACTGGTCGCACCGAGCGCCGACTGGGCAGACCGGCTGCTCTTGCACCCGCCCCTGCGCAATGCTTACCGCAGCGGCCAGCTCATGCTGTGGGTGCTCTCGCCCGGCCTGCAGGCGGAAGTAAAACGCCAGGGCCTCAGCCCCTTGATGAACGAGCTGAAACGCACCGGGCTCAAAGATCAACACGCGCTGTTTGTCTGCGGCGCCCAACACCTGTTGTCTGGGCTGAGCGTGGCCCAGCTCGGCCGCGTGAGCGGCCAGCTCAGCACGCTGTGCCAAGAGCGGCGGCGGCCTGTGGTGCTGGGATTCTTTCCACACCCTGAATTGGAGGTGCTGTTGCCCACGCTGCGCAACCTGTGCCATCTGTCCATGCACATTGCCACCCTGCGCACCGATGCCGACCGCTGGAGCCTGGGCCTGGAGCGCTGGAACTCAGCGGCAGGAGCGGTTTTTCAGACCGCCTTCGGGCTGGTGCACGACGCCACATCGGGCCGGTTGGTGGCCGACGGCACCTGCACACGAGGTGCTGCGAACGAGCTGGTCGAAGCGGTGGACCAATCGGATGTGATCGCCACCCGCGCCTCGGTCGATGGCCAGCGCGGCGTGCCCAGCCATTGGCGCATCGTGGACAGCTTGGCCGACATCGAGGCCGCCGCTGCGTCCAGTGTGGCGGCCACCGTGGTGGTGGATGCCGGTCAGGCTGCCGACTTTGAAGCGCGCGCGCGCCTGGTGCACCGCCTGCGCCTGTCGCGTCCGCTCACGCTCAAGATCGTGGTGCGCGAAAACCTGGGCAAGCTGCGCCTGCACAGTGAGCAAGCCCTGCTGCAGCTGGGCGCCAGTACCGTGGTCTACAAAGAAGTGGGCTTTTCGCGGTTGCTGCAGCTGCTCAAAGACATCAACGCCCAGAGCCACGCCCGCGAGGTCCATCCCGACTATGAGCAGGCGGTGGACGGCTTCACGCCGCCTGACGTGCGCGGCTACCAGCCGCCTGCCCAGTTTTGCAGCCTGGTGCGCGACATCCTCGACCGCACGCAGAGCATGGGCCTCTCGCACAGCCTGGTGCAGCTGAACATGCTCGCCCAGACACCGCACCTGGACGCCCTGCGCGCCTGCCACCTGTCGCGCAATGGCGATTTGCTCACAGCCGACCACCAATCGGTCTATGTGTTCCTGTTCGCCTGCCGCGAGCCCGATGTCGAGCTGGCGCTCAACCGCCTGTTCGCGATGCCGCTGAACCAGCTGTTCGCCTCCGAGGCCATCGACTGCTCGGACGCGGGCATCCGAACCATGACAGACCACCTGCAGGACTCGGCGCGCAAGGGATCGCCCGACTACAGCGCCCTGTTGGACAACAGCCTGCGGCGTCCCAGCAGCCCCAGCAGTCCGCGACCTGTCGCAGCGGCGCTCGCCCCAATGGCTGCCGCCTCGGCACCCACCGATCCAGTCGAACCGCTGAGCGCGCCCTTGCTGCGCAGCGCAACCGGCCCCAGCGTTCAGCCCCGGCCAATTGCGCGGCGCGCCATGCCACCGCCAGCCCTGAGGAGCCGGGCATGACGCTGTGGATGCTGCTGTTCTACGTGCTGCTGGGCGTCTTGCTGGCCTGGCCCTGCGGGTTGCTGCTGCGCCGCGCACTGCGTGCCCGCCAGTCACTGGTCTGCGTGCGGCCCTACCGCCCCCGCCTGCCCCGTGCAGACGCGAGCGATGCAGCCATGCCACCTGCTGCGCAGCGAAACAAAAAATGAATCGAGACCGTGCATGCGTGTGATTGCCATCGTTTCCCCGCTGGGTGGATCGGGCCGAACCACGTTGACCGCCCACCTGGCCACGCTCCTGGCGCTCCAAGGTCAGCCCTGCTTGGCGGTGGAGCTGTGCGCTCAAAACCTGCTGGGCAGGCACCTGGGCATGCAGGCGCCCAGCGCCCTGGGCTGGGCGGCGCTGGCCGCCGCCGGCCAGTGGTGGGCCGATGGCAGCTTCGACAATTCGGACGGCGTGGGCGTGCTGCCCTTCGGTAAGGCCAGCCTGAACACGCTTGAGAAGATCCAGCGGCAACTGCAGGCGCAGCCGCACTGGTTGCAGGAGCAGCTGGAACAGCTAGAGGTGCCCGCCGACTGCACGGTGCTGCTGGACACGCCGCAGTGGCCATCCCGGCTGACGCAGGCGGCCTTGCGCTGCGCCGATGCCGTGCTGGTGACGCTGGAGGCATCGGCCCGCGCCTGCGCCCATCGCGCCGTTGTCAAAGACATGCTTAGGGAGACGGCGGCAGCACCAGCCGATCAGGGAGTGCTGGTGACCCAGTTCGACCCGCGTCGCATTTCGCACCGCGAGGCATTGCAGACGCTGCGCCAACAGTGGGGCAAGCAGCTGATTCCCTACACGGTGCACGAAGACGAAAACATTTCCCGGGCGCTCGCCAGCGCCATGTGCGTGGGCCAATTCGCGCCCCAGGCGCAATCTGCCCACGACCTGCAAGGCGTGTGCAAATGGCTTTCTGGACAGCGCACGGCCCCTTCCTCCATGCTGCTCGCCGCAGCGACATCGCCGTGACGGTGTCGCTCGACAAGCCCAGCAACGGCCTCACGCGGGCGCGCGCAGCGTGGCAATGGCTGGCCCGCCAGCTGGGGGTGGAGCCCGGCGCCTCCTGGTGGATGTGGCTGTGGCGCTGCGTCGTGCTGCCTGCCCACCCAGAGCGCACCCTGCTGGCCTGGCTGCTGCAGCCGGTGCACGGGCTGTTGCGCGCTGTGGGTTTTTCGCTGCGCTGGGGCTGGAAGGGCATCGCGCTGCTGATGACAGCGGTGTTCTGGCCCATCCGGCTTTTTTTGTGCGCCATAGACCGCTTGGCCACCCACGTCAACGTGGCAAAGGGCATGCGCTTCGCCGATGAAATGCTCTCGCCTGCGCTGGCGATACCGGGCTTGCGTTGGGCTGTGCTGAGCGTTGGCATCGTGGCCAGCTTGGTGTTGATCACCACCCCCTTCAACTGGGTCGGTCAGGCGATCTTCATGCTGCTTTGCTGGAGCCTGTCGCTGGTGCTGCGCCGCTTGCCCGGGCGCTACCCCTCGCTGGCGCTGGCGGCCATCAGCTTGCTGGCCATGGGGCGCTACGCTTGGTGGCGCGTCACCGCCTCCATCGAGTTCGATACGTTCATTGAGTCTTTCCTGGGCTATGGCTTGCTGGCGGCCGAGGCTTACACCTGGCTGGTGGTCGTGCTGGGCTTCATCCAGACCGCCTGGCCGTTGCACCGCAAGCCAGCGCCTCTGCAAGGGGTGGCCGCCTCGTGGCCTTCCGTGGATGTGTTCATTCCCACCTACAACGAGCCGCTGAGTGTGGTGCGCACCACGGTGCTGGCCGCTGTGGCGCTGGACTGGCCACAGGACAAAGTCAAGGTCTTCATTCTCGATGACGGTCGGCGTGAGGAATTCAGGGCGTTTGCCGAATCCATGGGCGTGGGCTACATCGTGCGGCCCGACAACAAGCACGCCAAGGCGGGCAACCTGAACCACGCGCTGGGCCAGACCGATGGCGAGCTGGTCGCGATCTTCGATTGCGATCACATTCCCACGCGCTCCTTTTTGACCACAGCGGTGGGTTGGTTCCAGCGCGACCCGAAGTGCGCCATGCTGCAAACGCCGCACCACTTTTTCTCGCCCGACCCGTTCGAGCGCAACCTGGGCACCTTTCGCCGTGTGCCCAACGAGGGCGCGCTGTTTTACGGCCTGATTCAAGACGGCAACGATTTTTGGAACGCCACTTTCTTTTGCGGCTCTTGTGCGGTGATCCGCCGAGGCCCGCTGATGGAGGTGGGCGGCATTGCGGTGGAGACGGTCACGGAAGACGCCCACACCGCCCTCAAGCTGCACCGGCGCGGCTACAGCACCGCCTACATCAACGAGACACAAGCAGCGGGCCTGGCCACCGAGAGCCTCTCGGCCCATGTGGGCCAGCGCATTCGCTGGGCGCGCGGCATGGCGCAAATTTTTCGCGTGGACAACCCCTTTTTGGGCAAGGGCCTCACGCTGTGGCAGCGCCTTTGCTATGCCAACGCGATGACGCACTTCTTCTTCGGGTTGCCCCGGTTGGTGTTTCTCACCGCGCCCATGGCCTTCCTGTTCTTTGAGTGGAACATCATCAACGCAGGCGCTCTCATGATCGCGCTGTATGTGCTGCCTTACATCTTGCAGTCCAACATCGCCAATGCCCATGTGCAGGGCGAACACCGGCACACCTTCTGGGCCGAGGTGTACGAGACGGTGCTGGCCTGGTACGTGGCCCTGCCCACCACCGTGGCGCTGATCAACCCACGCCTGGGCAAATTCAATGTGACCGCCAAGGGCGGGCTGGTGGACGAGCCGTACTTCGACTGGTCGATCTCGCGCCCCTACACCGTGCTGGTGCTGCTGAACTTCGCGGCTTTCGGCGTGGGCATCGTGCGCTTGTTCTTCTGGAACACAGACGAGACCGCCACCGTGCTGCTGAACCTGCTGTGGACCGTGTACAGCATTCTGATGCTGGGCGCTGCACTGGGCGTGGCCTCCGAGGCGCGTCAGGTGCGCCGCATGCACCGCGTGGCCACCCAGCTGCAAGCCACGCTGTACCAAGACGACGGCGGTGTGCTGCAAGCCGTGTGCAGCGATTTTTCGATGACAGGGGTGGGCTTGCAACTGCCAGCAGGCACGCACCTGGCCGTGGGCGAGCGGGTGCAGGTGGGCATGTGGCGTGACAACACCGAGTGCACCTTCCCCGCCACCGTCATGCTGCACCGGGGCCAGAGCGCCACTGGCCTGCAATTCGACCCGATGACCCGCGAACAGCAGATCGACCTCGTGCAATGCACCTTCGCCCGGCCAGACACCTGGCAGCAGTGGAACGACAGCCACGACACCGACCGCCCCCTGCACGGCCTGCAGGAGATTGCGCAGTTGGGTGTGCTCGGTTACCGCAAGTTCTGGGGCTCTCTGGCAAGTGCTGCCAAGAGCCGCTGGACATTGGTCGGCCAGCGCGGACAAAAAGGGCTGCGCGCATGAGCCACTGGAACCTGTATTTTTTGGCCAAGGTTGGCCTGGCCTTCGGAGGCTACATCGGTTTCAACTGGTGGCTGAACCTGCTGCTGTGGCTGGCGCTGCTGCCGCCCATTGGGCACAAGGTGCTGCGGCGCGCGCGCGCGGTGCTGGTCTGGCCAGCCGCCATCGCGTTGCTTTACAGCGACTCCTATCTGCCCACGCCCGCGCGCGTGATGTCGCAGCTGGAGGCGTTGATAGGCTTCAGCGCCACCTACTGGCTGGAGCTGGCGACCCGGCTGTACAACCCGGCCGCGCTGGTCGTGGTGGTTGCCGGTGTCTTCCTGTATGCGGCGCTCGCTCGGCGCGTGCGTTTTGCCACCTTCGCGCTGGCAGGCATCTTGGGCTTTCCCGTGGTCTCGGCGATCCAGGAGCAGAGGTTACAGACCAGGGACGCCGCAGCCATCCTGGCCGGTCAAGGCGATGGCACGCAGACCACCGACGCCCTGGCAACAGATCCCGACACGCTGCTGCAAAAATTCTACGCAACCGAAAGCCAAAGACGCCTGCAGTTCACCGCTGCGAGCGGCCCGCCGCCCTTCGATATCATCGTGCTGCATGTGTGCTCCCTTTCTTGGGACGACATGGACTTTGTGGGGCAGCGCGACAACCCGCTGCTGCAACGCTTTGATGTGGTCTTCACCAATTTCAACAGCGCTGCCAGCTACAGCGGCCCCGCCTCGCTGCGCGTGCTGCATGGCTCGTGTGGCCAGACGCCCCACAACCAGTTGTACGAGGGGGTCGACCCCAACTGCTATGTGTTCCCCGATCTGGAAAAGCTGGGCTACCAGACGGCCGGGCTACTCAACCACGATGGCGTTTACGAAGATTTTGCAAAAACGCTGGAACAGCTTGGCGGCCTTGCCGGCAAGCTGCAGCGCAACCAAGACGCGCCCGTGCACATGCAGAGTTTCGACGGCTCACCGATCTACAACGACCACGCCCTGCTGTCCCAGTGGTGGAAAGAACGCACCAGCACACCTGGCGCGGCGCCCACCGCGCTTTACTACAACACCATCTCGCTGCACGACGGCAACCTCTTGCCAGGTGTGAAGTCTCGCAACAGCGTCGATACCTACAAGCCCCGCTTGATCCAGCTGGTGGCCGACTTGGACAAGTTCATTTCTGAACTGGAGGCCTCAGGGCGCCCCGTGGCTGTTGTGCTGGTGCCCGAGCATGGTGCCTCGCTGCGCGGCGACAAGATCCAGATGTCGGGCATGCGCGAGATACCGAGTCCGCGCATCTCCCTCGTGCCCGCCGCCGTCAAGTTGGTGGGCATGGAGAAAAGCGCTGGCACAGCGCCCCTGGTGGTGAACCAGCCGATGAGCTATTTCGGCCTGTTCTCGTTCTTGAACGACCTGATCACCGACAGCCCTTACGAGCCTGCTGCGCGAACCCTGGCAGACCGCCTCAAGGCGCCAGAAACCACCCCGTTCGTTTCTGAAAACGCCGACGCTGTGGTGATGCGCAATGCCGCTGGCCGATTCGTCATGAAATCGGGCAACAGCGACTGGATTGCGTACAACTTCTAAGCGCCGTGCAGCGCCTTCAAAGCGGTTGCCTGCGCCAGTGTCTGCCGATAGCCTGCCTCGATCGCGCGCTCGCGGAACTCGCGCGACAGGCTCACCCAGTAGCCGAAGTCGGGCTTGAGCACGAGGTCGGCGAACCTTGCGTCGGCATCGACCAACGCTTTCTTGCGCCGATCGGAATCGAGGTAGCGCTCGGCGCCGGAGGGTGCGCGGTCGAGGTGGGCGGTGGCGTCGACCGCCAGCACACGGGTGGCGCCGAGTGCACGCGCCACGCGCACCGGCAACGGCGTGGACCAGTCGGGGTCCACATAGCGCTCGCCGCGGATGCGCACCGGCGCGAACTGGCCTTCGATCGCACTGGACGCCTGCACCGCCAGACCAACATCGCCAGCGGTGAAGGCCACTGCCACCCCATCGCTTTGCCGCGCCGCCACACAGGCAATGGCGCGCGGCATGCGCTCCAGCTGGGTTTGGGGTGCGGCGCTGCGCACCAGGTCGGCGATCGCGGTGCCACTCAGCATGTCTTCGCCCCAGGCCAGGCGCGCCAGTGTGAGCGGTTTCAGATCCAAAGCCAGGGTTTCGATGTCGCGCGCGCTCAGGCCAGCGGCGAACAAACTACCGACCAGCGAGCCGACCGAGGCGCTGACCACCAGGTCGGGCACCAAGCCCAACTCATCGAGCGCTTTGAGCACGCCCACATGCACAAACCCGCGTGGGCCGCCCGTGCTGAACACCCAGGCGGTGCGCGGTGTGTAAAGCAGCGGAGCGGCGTGGGGCGCGTTGGGTCCGCTGTGGTCGCGATCGGGGTTGAGGGTGCAGCCCGCCAGCGCACCGACGGCACCCACGAGCAGCAGGCGCCGGCGCGTCAGCGACAAGCGCGCCATTGAACGGTCACTGGCGCGGCGTTTTGGCCGCCGCCACTTCACTGGCCAGCTGCTCGCCGCTCTTGTAGTGCGGCACGCGCAACACCAAGCGCTTGGTGCGCTGGAAGAAGCTGTTGTTCCCTTTCACTTCTTCGGCCCAGTACTTCTCAGCAAGCGCGAGGTTGGCTGGTTCATCGAGCTCCCAGCCGTCTTGGCTGGCCTGGCCGCCGAAGATGTAGAGCTTGTCGTCGATGAGCTTCCAGGTGTCGGCGTCCCCACCCCATGGAATGCCGTAGGCGATGCCGTTGGCGCAATAGCCGCCGTACTGCGGCAGGTAGCGCTGCGGTGACTGATCAAACTGCGCTTTGTGAGCGGCGCTGGCAAACCAGAAGCTCACGCCGTCCAACGTGCTCTGGTGCTCGGCCGCGCCCTGTCGGTAGGCCCCTTCGGTGAAATAGGCCACCACATCGGCGCCCTTCAACATCACGCGCTCGCTGGGCGGCATCTCGACCGCATTGACCGGCTTCAAGGCGCTGGATGGGTTCTGCGCCGACAGGGCGCCGCAACCACTGAGCCCGCCCACCAGCGCGGCCAGCACGGTGAGGGCACCCAGCGAACGGGCGAGGCGGGAGGCGGCTGCTGTGGCGGTAGTCTTGATATTGGTATTGGTCATGACGTGGTTTCTGCGGAATTGGGTTGAGTCGAGGCCTGGAGATTCGGCAAAGCCACGGTGGTGGGTGTGGCGAGCACGGCAGACGTAGACGGCGAGGCAGTCCAACCCGCCATCGGATCGGCCAGCGGCGCGGAAAGCTCGGCGTAGGGCGCCCGCCAGCCGAGCAGCGCGCTGGCCGCTTCGCAGCGCGCGCGCAGGTCGGCCCTGTCGCGCCCGCCGAGGTGGGTGATGCCGTAGCGGTAGCTGCCCAGCCACTTGAAATCGCGCGCAATCGACCCGGCCGATTTGGGGTACGGGAACAGCAGCGCGTCGGGGTACGCCTGGGTGAAGGCACGGGTTTGCGCGGCGCTGGGCAGGTGTACCCGGTCTGCGGGATCAAACGCTCGGTAGACGAAGCTCGCTGCCGCGCCCGCCGTGGGCACACCGCGCCGCGCGTTGGCCGGGTCGCGCCCGTGGGCCAGTTCCAAAGCCATTGCGTGCAGATCGACACCGATCACGCGGCGGTACAGATCGGAATACTGCGAGGCCATGCGCGGGTTGAACTCGATCACGGTCAGCCGGTCGCTCGCCGCGTCGTAAAAAAATTCCATGTTGAACAGCCCGTGGGTGAAGCCCACCGCCGTCAGAAAGCGCCGCGCCACGTCCAGCGCCCACGCCTGCACCGCGCTGGGCAAGCGGGTGGGCACTTCGTGGCGCATGAAGGCCTGGGTGCCGGGGAACATGAGAGCGTCCACCACGCCCACCGCGTGGGTCTGGCCATTGAACACATAGCCGTCGAGATTGAACTGCTCGGCCTGCACCGGCGCCTCCAACAGCATGCGGTGGGCGCTGGGCAGATCGGCACCCAGACGCGCGCGCGCCAGCCGCTCGAACGGTTCCACCAAGCGGCGGATCACCCACAGCTCCCAGGCACCGAAGCGGGTGTGGCGATGGAGCTCCTCGTGGCTGTCAACCCGCCGCGCCAACACCGAAAACGCCGCCTTCACTGGCTTGACGAAGCGTGGGTACGCGATGCCTTGCGGCACCGGCGCGCCGTACCCGGCATCCATCAGCGCAAAGTCCAGATTGGCCTCGGGCGCCACACGCTGCAACACCTGGCGCGCATAAAACTTGTGTTGGCAAGCCAGGATGGCGTTGACCGGCGTGCCCGGCCAGCCCATGCGCTCGGCCAGCAGCGCAGCGGCCAAGGCGCCGAACTGCTCGTGGTGCGAGGTCACCGCCTGCCAGCCTTGGCGGCGCGCGCGCCGCGCAAGACCGTTGACATAACGCGTCATGTCGAACCAGACCAAGTGCGCGTTGCTCGGGAAGCTGAACAGGTCGAAGCCAGAGCGATCCAGTGCCATACCTTGGCCGCCATTGAACTCGGCTGCTGCGCGGGCGTGGCCGATGGCGTCCCAGTCGTGGTCGAACAGAATCAGCGTGTGGGGAATTTGGGGCATGGGCGTTGAATCGTGCTTGGATTCCGATACACCCTAGGGTACTGCATGGGGTGAGTGGCTCGGCTGAGCCGCTGTACTTGGGCGCGTGTGCAGCAGTCGCACAGCCAGCAGGGTTCTTACACCCACAAGCCCTCAGCACCCCACTCAGCGCGGCAGCAGCCGCAGCAACTCGCCGTTGCGCTGGTCGGTCAGCAGGTAAATGAAGCCGTCTGGGCCTTGGCGAACATCGCGCACCCGCTCTTTCAAGTCGGGCAAAAGACGCTCTTCCTTCACCACCTTCGCGCCGTCCAACGTGAGCCGCGCGAGGTAGCGGAACTTGAGCGAGCCCACCAGCAGATTGCCCACCCAGTCCGCGCCATAGCGGTCGCTGCTGACAAACGCCATGCCCGAGGCCGCGATCGAGGGTGTCCACTGGTACAGCGGCTGCTCCAGCCCTGCCTTGGCGGTGATGCCCTCGCCGATCACGCCGCCGCCGTAGTTCTCGCCGTAGGTGATCACCGGCCAACCGTAATTTTTGCTGGCCTCGGGGCGGTTGATTTCGTCGCCGCCCTGCGGTCCGTGCTCAATCTCCCACAACCGGCCATCGGGCCCCATGGCGAGGCCCTGCGGGTTGCGGTGGCCGATGCTCCAGATCTCCGGCAGGGCGCCAGCGGTTTTCACGAAGGGGTTGTCGCCGGGGACGCTGCCATCGGGCCGCACCCGCACCACCTTGCCGTGGTGGTTGTCCAGCGTCTGCGCATCGGCCATGCGCTGGAAGCGATCCCCCAGCGCGAGAAACAGGTTGCCGTCGGCCGCCTGCGCGATGCGGCAACCGAAGTGCAACCGGCTGGCGAATTTGGGCTTTTGGCTGAAGATCACCCGCACCTGCTCCAGTTGGCGCGAGTCGGCGGAGAGCACCGCCCTGGCCATGGCGGTGGAGTTGGCCGAGCCACTCGAAGCAGGCTCTGAATAACAAAAATACAGCGTGCGGTTGCGCGCGAAATCGCGGTCGGTGATCACATCGAGCAGGCCACCCTGCCCCTGCGCCACCACCGGCGGCACACCGCCCAGCGGCTCGCCCACCTGGCCGTTGGTCTCCACCACCCGCATCCGCCCGGGTCGCTCGGTCACCAGCATGCGGCCGTCCCCGATGAAGGCCACCGCCCATGGGCTTTCCAGCCCGCGCGCGACCACCTCGGTGCGCACGGTAGAGGTCTGGGCAAGCGCTGAGACGGGCGCGAAGCCCACAGCGAACCCCACGGCAGCAACCAACGAAACAACATTCATGGCAAGACTCCTTTGAAGTGACCGATGGGATGCTCGCGCCAGGGTCCGGGTTCCCGCGTCAGCCGAATGGGCGAACGCCAAACAGCACCGCATGCAACCAGAACGCCAAGCAGCGCGGTACTGATCTGATCTACCGCTGCGGCAAAGGCCACGCAGAGCCGCTGGAGTCCGACAAATATTCGGGTGAACTGGTGTTTCCCCCACTGGAGCTGATAGACCGTGTCGCCCAACTGGTGCCGCCACCGCGCACCCACCGGCATCGCTATTGCGGTGTGCTGGCACCGAACTCGCCACTGCGTGCGGCGGTGAATGCCATGGCGCAGGCTGAGCAGATGGTTTCTCCTGTCGCGCGCAGCGCCGTGGCTGACGCTGCGTGCACGGATGCTGGCAGTGCGGGCGGCATGCTTGGCGTTGGCACGATGCTCCAGCCTGAGCCGCCAGCCAAACCCAAACCCAAACCCAAACCGCGCCCACCATCCCACCATCTATGGGCCGCACTGATCGCGCGCATTCATGAAGTGTTCCCGCTGATTTGCCCAATGTGTGGTGGCCAGATGCGCATCATCGCCTTCATTGCGTTCAACGCCGACATCCACAAGATTCTGGAGCACATCGAAGTCGATGCCGAAGCTCCCCGCATCGCCCCGGCACGCGCGCCACCGCTGTGGGACGAGAGTGGTGCACAGGAGTCGGGCGAGGCTGAGACAGACTGGGATCTGGCAAACCAATCGCCGCCCGCCTACCCCGCCGATCAGCGCACTACTTGGTGAATTTGCAATGGGCCGCGACGACTGCGCCGGGATAGGGGTGTGTCTGCGTGCAGCCTCTACTTTTCATTTTGGCGATGGCGGCACAAATTTTTGGAAAATCAGACTGGCGACCGTGGATGCGCTGTTTTGTGAGGCCGGTTTTGGGTGCGATACCCAGGCTCATGCGGTTGGATTTCCTGTCCGCAACAGCAAGGGGTTTTTAACAGTTCAATCGTTACGCCTCCTGAAGCGCCGCGATCAGCGGACATTTCACCCGCCCACTTGTAGCGCAGCAACGCTCGACGAGCCCCTGAAGCGCCCCCTCGATCCTTTGCAGGTCGGCAAGCCGGGCTCGCACGTCCGCCAGTTTGTACTCGGCCTGCTCGCGGGCCTCGGTGCAGTGGGAGCCATCCTCGAGCTGGAGCAAGACCGCGATCTCATCCAGGCTGAAGCCCAGTCGCTGGGCGGACTTGATGAAGCGCACGCGCGCCAGATCCGCGTTACCGTAGCGACGGATGCCACCCAAGGGACGCTCAGGCTCCTGCATCAGGCCCTTGCGCTGGTAGAAGCGGATCGTCTCGACATTGACACCGGCGGCATCGGCTAGGACACCGATAGTCAGGGTTTGGGGTATTTCATTCATGGCGCTTGACTCCGTACTTAAGTACGGATGTAAGCTTAACTTGTGAAACCAGATTTTCCAAATCAATCCAACACCAGCGGCGGGCGCGGCGCACTGCTCACTGGCGGTCTGGCGGCGATTCTCGCCTCTACCTGCTGCCTTGGCCCCTTGGTGCTGATCACGCTTGGTGTGTCGGGAGCGTGGATCAGCAACCTGACGCTGCTCGAACCCTACCAGCCGATCTTCATCGGTGCGGCGGTTATCGCGTTGTTCTTCGCATACCGGCGTATCTGGCGACCCGCAGCAAGCTGCGAGCCGGGTCAGGTTTGCGCGCTACCGCAGATCAACCGCAGCTACAAAGCGTTGTTCTGGATCGTGGTCGCGCTGGTGATCATCGCGCTCGGATTCCCGCTGGTCGCACCCTGGTTTTACTAAAAGGAGACTGCCATGAAAAGAATCGTTGCTCTGGTTGCTCTGGCCGCAATGACGTCGCCCCTGTGGGCGGCCACACAAACCGTCACGCTATCCGTGCCAGACATGAACTGCGCGGCTTGCCCGATCACCGTCAAGAAGGCACTGACCAAGGTGTCTGGCGTCAGCAAGACCGACGTAAACTTGGATCGGCGCGAGGCCAAAGTGACTTTCGATGACGCAAGGACAAGTATCCAGGCGCTCACAGGTGCCACCAAGAACGCCGGCTTTCCCTCGACCGTGATGGGGGCCACCAAGTGACAGTGGTCATTCTGGAGTCGACGCTGACCTGCCCCGAATGCGGACAGGCCAAGACCGAGACGATGCCCACCGACGCTTGCCAGTGGTTTTATGAATGCGAGCAGTGCCACGTGGTGCTCAAGCCCAAGCCGGGAGACTGCTGCGTCTACTGCTCCTACGGCACGGTGCCGTGCCCGCCAATCCAAGAGCGCGGCAAGGGGAGTTGCTGTGGCGGCTGATCAGCTCAAAGCCAACCGCTCCCGCTGCTGAACAACCATGTGCATTCTACGTCTGTGTGATCGATGGGGTGTTTGAGGCGCTGCCAGATGCGGGGTCGGCAAAGTCGGTCAACATACAGCCGGTCACGCTTCACCCGGCACGGATCGACGAGGCTGTAATTTCTCAGGTCAAAGCCAATGTGCGCCAACGCATCTTGCGGGCCTTTGTGGCACGCGCCCCAGCGCCCAGCGTGCAACGAGCAACGAGCAACGAGCAGCTTCCAGCAGCTATGGCGGTGGCTTCTCGGTCGACGCCGGGGTGCCCATTGAGGCAGCAAACCGTGCCGGACTGGAGCGCCTTCTGCGTTACTGCGCGCGCCTACCCTTCGCCATGGACCGGCTCAAGCACCCCCCGTGCCAATATGACCTGCGCCACCTCCCCCTGATAAATCAGTGAGTAACGAGGTCCGTATGACAGTCAACCATCACCCCAAGGCAGCCATGCACGCAGTCAAGAGTTCTTCCGATGCGCTCGCCTCGCAAGGCGCCCGTAGGGCGACTGAAGAGGCGAGCGCATCGGTGCCACCGCAGGCAGCGTGCGCCACCGATGCCGAGGTCGTGCCGCACGCGCGCCGCCG
>Ga0222706_1000128_pt1 | contig 23161 bp, 23 predicted proteins | sample AntAcemetage1572_FD_179829 | JGI IMG/M metagenome (GOLD analysis project Ga0222706, IMG submission 179829) | Saline water microbial communities from Ace Lake, Antarctica - #1572 | ecosystem: Environmental > Aquatic > Non-marine Saline and Alkaline > Saline | place: Antarctica: Ace Lake...
AAAGATGGTTTGGGTGCGTAGTAACAACCAGCCTATCAATCCCTGGGTCAGCCACCTCCCTTTCTCTTCAAATTCAATCGCTTACGCCCGTGACTTCAACGTCATGGCGCCAAAGTAAGTGCCATTCGGCCTAACGCCTCTTTGAATTCAAGGCATTCGCCGTGTGGGCCCCACTTTGGGTGCGAGCCCGAATCAGCCGTCGCAAATGCAACCGCGCCAGCGCGCGCGCCAAGCGCTGTAAATGCGCCCGGCCCTGGCTTTGCTGCGTGACTGGTAAAGCGCGGTGGCGGCGTTCATCGACGCCGGGTCTTGCACGCTGTTGCGGTACAGCAACATGTTCACCGGGTAGGCCTGGCCCGGTTCCGCCAGCCAATCTTGGATTTTGGCGGGGGTGATCTCGATGTGGAACTGCATGCCCAGGTGCTGGCGCAGGGCGAAGGCCTGATGGGCGCAGGTGGGCGATCTGGTCAACAGCTCGGCACCGCGACAGCACGCCAAGCCAACTGTCGAACGCAGAACTCAGAGCGCTGCGGCTACAGTGAGGGTCACCGGCATGCTGGCTTCGAGCAGCGTGCCCGCGCCCGGACTCGACGCCACTGTCATGAAGCCGTTGAGTTGCTCTATTCGAAATCGCATGCCGGCAATGCCGTGGGCGGCCGACTTGGGCTGGCTCGGATCGAAGCCAATCCCGTCGTCTTCAATCTGCACCCTCACCAGCGTCGGCTCGCTCTTGACTGAAACCCGGACCCGCGTTGCCTTGGCGTACTTGCACACATTGTTCAGTGCCTCCTGAACCAAGCGGTAGATTGCCAGGTGCCCATCCTGCGTCAATTGGACCTCGTCGAACTCGACCTTGATCGCGATGTTCAGTCGCGTGCCCACGTCTGCGCACAGGTTCGCAAGACTGATCGTCAGGCCGAGCGTTGTGAGGGACGAGGGCCGCAGGTCTTCAACAATTCGGCGCTTCAATGAAATTCCCTCGTCCAGATGCTGGTTCACCTGTTTGAGGCGATCTGCAATCGCCGGGTCTTCGAACAGCTTGCCGCGCAGACGAGCAAGGTTCAACTTTGCGGCCGTCAGCAAGGAGCCCAATTCGTCGTGCAGCTCGCGCGCCAAGTGGGCCTTTTCGTCTTCGCGGGCGGTGATCAGATAGCCGGCAAGCTCGCGCAATTCGGCGGTTCGATCGTGCACAGCCTGTTCCAGCAGCCTGTTCTGACGTTCCAGATTTCGATACAGCATCCGCACTTCCAGCATGTTGCGCACGCGCGTCTTGACTTCGACCAGGTCGAACGGCTTGCTGATGAAATCTTTGGCGCCCGCCTGCAATGCGCGCAGCTTGTAATTGGGCTCCGCCGTGAGAACAATGACGGGCATGTAGGTCTTGAAGCCGTTGCTTCGCAACTCATCCATCACGGCGAAGCCGTCCATGACGGGCATCTGCAGGTCGAGCAGGATCAGGTCGTAGTCGTTGCTGGCGTACAGAGCGCGCACCTCCGACGGATTCATGGTGGACGTCACCTGGGAGTAGCCCGCTTCGGTCAGCAAACGGCTCAGGAGCCGCACATTGGCGGGCTGATCGTCAACGATCAAAATTTTGGCGGCGAGGATGTCCAGTTCGAGTGTCATTGGACAGTCTGCTCGCCCTTGCCGACCTCGGACCTTGCTCTCGCGCATTCGAGCGCAAGGTCCAGCGTGTCCATGAACTCGTCGACCTTGATCGGTTTGGTGAGATAGCGAAAGAACCCTGCCTCCAAACCTCTCTCGATGTCTCTGGGCATGGCGTTGGCGCTGATCGCAATCACCGGGATGTGGCTTGTGGCCGCGTCTGCAGCGAGGATCTTGAGCGCCGCGACGCCATTGATACCGGGAAGATTGATGTCCATCAAAATGACCTCGGGCATGGCGGTACGCGCCATCTCGATGCCCTGCCGACCGTCGTTCGCGCTGAGCAGACGAATGTCGGGCCGACGGGCCAGGATCCGAGTGATGAGCATCAGGTTGGCCGGATTGTCTTCGACGCAAAGAACGGTGCGCGGTGGCGCGGCGCTTGCGGCGTCGACGGGCACAGCGGGTGCGGGCGCACTTGCACCGGGGTGCGCCTCGATGGCGACGGTCGCGTTGAACTCGACCCAGAACACGCTGCCGACGCCCACCGTGCTCTCCACGCCGATCGAGCCCTCCATCAACTCGGCCAGTTGCTTGCTGACGACCAGTCCGATGCCTGTGCCTTCTTCGAGTCCGTCTTCCTGGCCTAGGCGATTGAAGGGCTGGAACAACTGTGCGAGCTTGCCCGGCGCCAAGCCTTCTCCGGTGTCCTCGAAACTCACACGAACGCGATCGCCCGGGCAGGCGCGGCATGTCACCTCAACCGACCCGCCGACCCGGTTGTACTTGATCGCATTCGACAGCAGATTGACGAAGATCTGTTTCAAACGTGTGCGATCCGCGCTGACGAACAAGGGATGTTCCGACTTGGGAAAACCCACCCGAATGCCGCTCTTGCGCGCCTGCGGTTCGACCATCGCCTGGCAATCGCTCAAGACTTCATCAAGCGAGATAGGCTCCGTCGACAACGACAGCTTGCCCGATTCGATCTGCGCGAGATCGAGAATCTCGTTGATCAACTCCAGCAGGTACCAGCCCGCCTGAAGGATCTGGTCGGTGCTTTCCTTCTGGTCCGGTGTCGGCAGCGGAGAACCGGAGTCAATCAATTGCGCGAAACCGAGGATGGCGTTGAGCGGCGAACGCAGCTCGTGGCTCATGCGGGACAGAAAGTCCGATTTCGCGAGGTTGGCACGTTCGGCCTCGACCTTGGCGCCTTGAAGTTCGAGATTCGTTTCCCGCAAGACCCGATCCAGGCGTTGCCGTTCGGCCTCGACCTGCTTGCGGGCGGTGTTGTCGGTACCAATCAGTAGATAGCCGATGATCGCGTTCTGCGCGTCACGCAGTGCGGTGACGGACACCACGGCTGGGAAGCGGCTGCCGTCCTTGCGGATGTAGGTCAGCTCGTAAATGTCCTCGATGCCGCGCGAGGCTTTGAACACCAGGGCCTCGAAGCCCGGAGCAATCGCAGTTCCGAGTTCGACGCTGAGCGCCGTGGCGCGCGCAATCACTTCCTGCGGGTCTGAAATATCGGCTGGCGTGATCTTGTTCATCACCTCGGCGGCGGTGTAGCCCAGCATGCGCTCGGCGCCGACGTTAAAGATTTGGATCACGCCGTTCGCGTCGGTCGCGATGCTGGAGAAGTTGGCGCTGTTGAAGATAGCGCTTTGAAGGGCGCCAGCTTTCAGCAGGGCCTCCTCGGCCTGCTTGCGGGCAGTGATGTCGCGGGCGGCGGCAAATACACCCAGAACTCTGCCATGCACGTCCTTGTAGACCGAGGCGTTGTAGAGAACGTCGGTCAGACGGCCGCCCTGGTGCAGGATGGTCAGCGGGTAGTCGGTGACGAAGCCATCGGCGAAGACCTGCTGGTAGCCCTGGCTCGCCTTCTCGGGCTCGGTGAAGTAGTTCGAGAAGTCGGTGCCGATCAGCTTCTCGCGCGACACCCCGGTGACCTTGACCGAGCCCTCGTTGACGTCGGTGATCTTGCCCTCGGGGCTGATGGTGACAAGCGGGTCGAGGCTGGCTTCCAGCAGGCTTCGCGCGTATCGATAAGCCTGCGTGCTGGCCGTATTGTCGGTACCGATCAAAAGATAGCCGATCACCGCGTCGTCGGGGTCGCGCAGGGCCGTGACGGACACCAAAGCCGGGAAGCGGCTGCCATCCTTCCTGACCTTGGTGAGCTCGTAGGTGTCTTCGATGCCACGCAAGGCAAGAAACCCAATTGCCTCGAAGCCAGGTGCAATATCGGTTTGGAATTCGAGGCTGAGCGCCACGGCGCGCGCGATCAGTTCCTGCGCATCGTGAAAATCGGCCAATGTGAGCTTGTTCACCACTTCGGCAGCGGTGTAGCCCAACAGGCGCTCGGCGCCAACATTGAAAATTTGGATGACGCCTCTGGCGTCGGTCGCGATGCTGCAGAAGTTGGCGCTGTTGAAGATGGTCGTCTGCAGCGCGGTGGTCTTGAACAAGTCCGACTGACGCTGAGCGTCTTGCGAAAGCGCCGCCTCAGCGATGACGTCGAGCGGCGTTTCGTGTCGGCTCGTCGTGGTCATGATGCGCTTTCCAGAGATGACGCGGGGGTGCCGAGGGATTGGGTGGACAACGGATACCTTGTAGGCATTTCGACCGCATGAGCCCGAGTATGACACCGCGAACCGTCTTAAAAAAACGGGTTGCATCTGAAATGACAGTCTTTTTTCTCATGAGTTTTCGCCGCAACACCCCGGACCGCGCGCAGCGCTGTCGATGGACGCAGCCCTGCTCCGGCGGGGCTATCGCCGCCATTCGCCAATTCAGCAAATTTACCAAGTGTGTACTGATCGTCGGGGCAGTTGGGCGGTGATTGATTTGCCGCATTCCCGTCTGGCTCAGCGCCAACACCCGCCCCGTCTCCTGTTAAACACAGTCGCCCCACAGCGGTGGCCCGCGCGCCGGGGCGATGCGCGCAGCTTCCGGTTCGACGCCGATGTGTTCCAGTATTTTGTGGAGATTTGCGCTGAACACAATGAGAGCAACGGTGCGCAATCTGGCCCCCGCACATCGGACAAATCAGCGGGATCGCCCAGCAGATACGCGCAATCAGTGGCGCAATCAGCGCGGCCCACAGACAGTGCGATGGTGGGCCTGGTTCGGATTTGACTGGCGGCCCAGATTGGACCGCGCCACCAGACCCAACGAGCGCGACTGCTGCGCCGCGTACATCACGCATCTGCTCACATCCTTTGCTACGGGGCTGCACGCCGCAGTAGCGATGGCGGTGGGTGTGCTCATGACTTGGCCACACCCATTTGGTTTCAAAAAAGGGATAAGCAAAGCTAACCGACACTTTGTAGAAGGCAGCAGCACTTCATTTGGTGATTGCTCTGACCGAATCGATTTACTTCAACCGCGAAGTGGCGCGATCAAGGCCAGTGCAAGCGCCATGTGCGGTAGATGCGCTCGGCCATGGCTTTGCTGCGTGACTGGTAAAGCGCGGTGGCGGCGGTCATCGAAGACGGGTCTTGCACGCTGTTGCGGTGCAGCAGCACGTTCACCGGGTAAGCCTGCCCCGGCTCCTTCAACCAATCTTGGATCTTGGCCGGCGTGATCTCGATGTGAAACTGCATGCCGAAATGCTGGCGCAGGGCAAAGGCCTGATGCGCGCAGGCAGGCGAGCTGGCCAGCAGTTCGGCACCGAGCGGCAGTTCGACAAAGCTGTCGCTGTGCCACTGGTAGACCACCGTATCGGGCGACTCGCCGAACCACTCGCGCGCCACCGCGCTGCCGGTGTGCGTGATGGGCAGCCAGCCAATCTCGGGCGTGTGGTGGGTGGCCACGCGACCGCCCAAGGCCTTGGCCAGCAACTGCCCGCCCAGGCAGTGCCCGAGCACCGGCAGGCCCAGCGCATCGGCCTCGCGGATCAGCGCTTCGGCTTGGCGCAAAGAGGCGCGATCGTCGTTGGCGCCCCAAGCGCCGCCGAGCACCGCCAGCGCGCGGTAGCCGCGCACCGAATCGGGGTAGGCCTCGCCGGCTTGTGCGCAGCGCACATGCCAGGACGCCTTTTGCTCGTCAAGCCATTGGCCGAGCACGCCCGGGCCGTCTTCCTCCAAGTGTTGCAACACCAGCACGTCGGCAATGGCGGGGTGGTCAGTGGGCGAATCACTCATGTTGCCGATGATAGGCAGCAGGCAGGTTGCAGCGAAAGCCCAGGTGAAGCCACACAGGATGGAGCGGCTTTGAGCGGGCCGTCAGAACCCGCCGTGGCGCCCGTGCCCAGCCGCAAATCGCGCGGCACCGTCGAGTGCGTCGGGAATGCGCTCCTTGCCGCGCTGCCATTCTTGCTGCAGCGCCTCGGGCAGCGGCAGGTCCCATTGCGTGTGGGCGCTTTCTCTGTCAGCGAGCATCGTGGCCTGGGGGAACGCGGCGAGCTGGCGCGCCAGCGCCAGCGCCGCCTCACGCGCCTGACCCGGGGGCACGACGCGGTTGGCCAACCCCATTTGCAGCGCCTCAGCGGCTTCGACCTTGCGGCCGGTGAGGATCAAATCCATCGCGTGGCCCATGCCGATCAGGCGCGGCAGGCGCACCGTGCCGCCGTCGATCAGCGGCACGCCGAAGCGCCGACAGTAAACGCCGAAATAGGCATCGGCTTCCATCACGCGCAGATCGCACCACAGCGCCAGCTCCATGCCACCGGCCACCGCCGCGCCGCTCACCGCCGCAATCACCGGCTTGCTCAGGCGCAGCCGCGAAGGACCCATGGGGCCAAGGGCTCGGGCATCGGTGGTGTCGAAATCGAGCCCGGCCAGACCACCGGCATCGCCCTGCGCAGCCAGCCGCGCGCCGTGTTGCAGATCCCAGCCAGCACAAAAATGGCCGTGAGCACCATGAAATACTGCAACCCGCGCATCGGCATCGTCTTCAAAGGCCAGGAATGCCGCGTGCAGCGCGCGGGCGGTGTTGCTGTCCACCGCATTGCGGACCTCCGGGCGAGACAGCGTCACGATGTGAATCGCGCCCAGCCGCTCAATGGTGACCACATTCATTCGGGCCACCAACCCACGCGCGGGGCATGCAAGGCCTGGTCCAGCTCTTCCTGCGTCACGGCAATCTCCAGACGCAGCAGCGCGCCCGCCATGGCCTTGCCCAGGTTGTCCAGCCGCAGGTTGCGCGCGCCGCCGCCTTGCAGCGCGCCTTTGAGCACGAACTTCAGCGCCAAGATGTTGGGCAGCGGCCAAGCCTCCACCTCGCCGGGCAACCACAGTGCGAAATGCGCTTGCACCCGCTCGGCCGTGACCTCGCGCTCCATCAGCCGGTAACCCGTTTCGTTCCAGGCGAACAGGCCGAAGTCGACCCAGTCGGCCTTGTCACCGCTGCGGGCGTGGGCGATGCGGGCGAGCGGGATGCGGATGACGGCTTCAGGCTCCGACGTCGATGCACGGCGCAGCGCAGTGGTGGGCAAGCTTTGATGCGGCACCGGGCTGCCGAAAGCGGGTGCAACCGCCCGATCCACAGCAGCGCGCATCGGCTCCGCGGGGGAAAAGCCGGGTTCACCAAGCAGCGCCATCGTCACCCCCGCCTCCACCGCCGCGCGCGGCACCAGCGTGGGCCAGATGCCCAGCAGCTCGCTGGTGTTGTGCAGGCCGGTGAAGCCGCAGGTGTAGGCCGGGCCGCTGAGCGCCAGCCAGGGAAACAGGCGGCCGAAGCCGTCGGCGGCGGCCTTCACCGGCGTGCGCAGGACCATCCGGGTCCAGATCTCGTTCATGTCGTTGAGCGCGGCGGCATCGGGCAGCGGTGCCAGTGCGCCGTGGGCCGAGTTCAGGCCGGGGTATTCCGCGAACAGCTCGTCGTGCGGTACGCGCTTCTCGGCCAACAGCTGGCGGATGGTGGCTTGCGCGGCCTGCGCCTTGTCCCAGGCGTCGGGCCAGGAAAAGCCCCAGGTCACCTCTGCCTTGAAGCCGTCGCGGTAGCCCGCCACCACCTTGAGCTGCTCGCTGGGCGGCAGCCCGCGCGCGCCGGTCAGGCGTACCCGGTCGTGGCCTTCGTCTTGCAGGCGGATGCTGCCCATGTCGAGCACCACGTCGGGCGACTGGTAGGCGTGCGGGTTGTGCACCTCGTAGAGCAGCTGCTGGCGCACGGTGTCGAAGTTGATGCGCCCGCCGGTGCCCTGCGCCTTGGTGATGAATGCGGTGCCATCGGCGTGCACCTCGGCAATCGGATAGCCGATGTGGGCCAGATCGGGAATGGCCTGCCACGCGCCCTGGCTGCCGAAGTTGCCGCCGCTGCCCTGCCCCGAGCATTCGAGCAGATGGCCGACCGTGAGGCCTTGGGCGAGCCGATCCAGATCGGCGGGTTCGCGGCTGGTGAGGGACCAACCCAGGCTGTTCGCGATGGGGCCCAGAAACAACGCAGCGTCGGCCACGCGGCCGGTGATCACAATCTCGGCGCCCGCGTCCAGCGCGGCCACGATGGGCGCTGCGCCGAGATAGGCGTTGGCGAACACCAGCCGATCGCGCACGCCAGCAATTGGCTCACCGCTGAACAAATGCGCAAAGTGGTCTGGCGGCGAAGCGGCGCCCAGCAACTGCGGCAGCACGTCGTCGCCGCTGACCACCGCCACCCGCGCCCGCCAGCCTTTGGCCGCAAACGCCGCCAGCACCGCCTGCGCCGCGCCAGTCGGGTTCAAGCCACCCGCGTTGCAGACAAACCGCACGCTACGTTCGCGCATCAGGGGCCACAGCCGCAGCAGCATCGGCACAACGTCGCGCGCATAACCCAGCGCGGGATCGCGTTGCCGGTCTTTTTGCAGGATGGCCAGGGTCAGCTCGGCCAGGTGGTCGCTGGCGATGAAGTTCACCGCGCCGCGTTCGATGCTGGCCACCACCGGCTCCCAGTTGTCACCGTAAAACCCCAAGCCTGCGCCAATGCGTACCGATTTCATGGGCATCACTATCGCCGCCTCGGGCGCGGCTCGCTGGCGCGTGTGTGACTGCCGGTCGGGACAACCCCTAGCCCGCTGGTCGTACAAGGCAGCTATAAATCGCGTTCGGTTGAAACGCCACACGCCACCCGGCTTGCAGCAGGCGTGTGAACGCAACCGCGACACAACAACAGGAGACACCAGGGTGCAATTGCTGCAACTGCTGATCGATGGCATTTCCCAAGGTTGCATCTACGGATTGATCGCCCTGGGCTTTGTGTTGATTTACAAAGCCACCGAAACGGTGAGCTTCGCGCAGGGCGACCTGATGATGGTCGGCGCTTTCCTGGGTCTGGCGCTGATGACCTTCATGGGACTGCCCTACTGGCTTTCGGTGCCGGTGACCATCATCGGCATGGGGCTGTTTGGCGGTGGCTTGGAGCGGGTGGTGATTCGCCCCATCCTGGGCCAGCCGGCCTTTTCTATCGTGATGCTCACGATCGGTGTCGGCTTTGTGCTGCGCGGCGTGATCACGATGATTCCCGACGTCGGTACCGACACCCACGTCCTGCCCGTGCCCTACGCCGGCGGTGTGCTGCGCTTGGGCAACCTGGTGATCTCGGCCGAGCAGGCCATGGTGATCGCCACAACCGCGGTGCTGTGTGGCGGCCTCTACGCCATGTTCCGCTACAGCAAGCTGGGCATCGCCATGCAGGCCGCTTCACAGAACCAGCTAGCCGCTTACTACATGGGCATTCCGGTCAAGCGCATCAACGGCCTGGTGTGGGGCCTCGCCGCTGCGGTGGCCGCGATTGCCGGTCTCCTGCTCGCCCCCATCACCTTTGTGCACGCCAACATGGGCTTCATTGGCCTGAAGGCCTTCCCGGCTGCCGTGGTCGGTGGCTTTGGCAGCCTACCCGGCGCCATCGTGGGCGGGTTGATCATCGGCATCGTCGAATCGGTCGCGGGGTTTTACCTGCCCGAAGGCTTCAAGGACATCGCACCTTACATCGTGGTGCTGCTGATGTTGGTGCTCAAGCCCAATGGATTGTTCGGCGAGAAGCTGAGGAAGAAAGTCTGAAATCGACCCACCCCCGCGCCACGCTTGCAGCGTGTCACCCCCTCCAGGGGGCGCCACTGGCGGCCCGGCAAAGCCGGTTCCGCGTCGGCCTGGAATCAGCCCGCGCTCGCCAGATAACCTGTCCGTAACCAAGGCTTTCCAGCTCTCGAACACACGCACTCAAACACATGCGCTTCCTCTTCAAGACCGACTACAACCAGGACATCAAGCTCGCCAAACACGGCGGGCATGTGTTCTGGTACGGACTGCTGGTGCTGTTCCTGCTGGCCGCGCCCTGGGTGATCCAGGAATACTGGCTGGCGCAGCTCACCTTTGTGCTGATCTACGCCATCGTCGGTCTCGGGTTGATGTTGCTCGCAGGCTTCACCGGCCTGTTCTCGCTCGGCCACGCGGCGTTCTTAGGCGTGGGCGCGTACACGCAGGCGATCATGGTGAACGCCGGAATTCCATTCCCATTGGCCATTGCCTGCGCCGGTTTGCTGTCGGCGGCGGTGGGCATGGTGGTGGGTTTGCCAGCGCTGCGCGTCAAGGGCATTTACCTGGGCATGGCCACACTGGCGTTTGGCTTCATCGTTGAAGAAGGCATTGCGCGCTGGGAGTCGGTCACCGGTGGCAACGCCGGGCTGATGGTGAACCCGCCAGCCATCGGCAGCTGGTCGCTGGACAGCACCAACGAGTTCTACTTTTTGTGTTTGGTCATCACCATCGGCGCCACGCTGTGCATCGTCAACCTGATGCGCTCCAGCACCGGCCGCGCCTTTGTCGCTATCCGCGATTCGGAAATTTCCGCGCAAAGCATGGGCATCCACCTGGCGCGCTACAAGACGATGAGCTTTGGCATCTCGGCCGCCCTGGCCGGCATTGGCGGCGCTCTTTATGCACACAAGATCCAGTTCCTCTCACCCGAGCAGTTCAGCATCATCCAGTCGATCGACCTGCTGCTGATGGTGGTGATCGGCGGGTTGGGCTCAATCCACGGTGCGTTCCTGGGCGCGATTTTCCTGATCGTGATGCCGCAGCTGATCGCCATTGCCAAAGACTACCTGCCGGACGCCATCGGCCAGGCCACGGGCCTGCAAGGCACGGTGTACGGCCTGATGCTGATCCTTTTTGTGCTGTTTGAGCCGATGGGCCTGTATGGGCGCTGGCTCAAGATCCGCACCTACTTCCAGCTGTTTCCGTTCTACCGCAAGGGCATGTTCAAGCGGCAAAAGAGCTTCCAAAAGTCGGACAGGCTGAAATGATGAACCACCCCAACGTCGCTCCGGAGAACAGGGTTCCAGCCGAGGGCACCGTGGAGTCGGCTTTGCCGGGCCACCAGTGCCGCCCCCTGGGGGGTGACGCCGCAGGCGGCGCGGGGGGAATCTTGCTCTCCGCGAAAAATCTGAGCGTGCGCTTCGGTGGTGTGCTGGCGGTGAACAACGTGAGCTTCGATGTGAAGCGCGGCGAGGTGTTCACCCTGATCGGCCCCAACGGCGCCGGCAAGACCACGGTGTTCAACCTGATCAGCCGCATCTACACGCCCACCACCGGCACGATTGATTTCGCTGGCCCCAAAGGCATGCTGCGCCTGACCGACCAGCCGCCGCACCAGATTGCCAGCCTGGGCATTGCGCGCACCTTCCAGAACATCGAGCTGTTCGAGCACGCCACCGTGCTGCAAAACCTGCTGATCGGGCGCCACACGCACCGCCGCACCGGTCTGTGGAGCGAAATGTTTTTCACCGGCAAAACGCGGGCGGCCGAGATCGAGGCGCGGGAGAAGGTTGAGCATGTGATCGAGCTGCTCGATTTGCAGCACCACCGCGAATCGATGGTGGCGGGCTTGCCCTATGGCGTGCGCAAGGTGGTGGAGCTGGCGCGCGCGCTGTGCACCGAGCCGCAGTTGCTGCTGCTCGACGAACCCTCTTCCGGTCTCAACGTGGAGGAAACCGACGACATGGCGTTCTGGATCACCGACATCAAGAACGAGCTGGGCATCACGGTGCTGATGGTCGAGCACGACATGAGCCTGGTCTCCAAGGTGTCCGACCGGGTGCTCGCGATGAGCATGGGCGAAGAGCTGGCCAGCGGTACGCCAGCCCAGGTGCAGGCGGACCCCGGCGTGATCGAGGCCTATCTCGGCTCGGTGGACGACGTCTCCAGCCTGCGCCGCGACAACCACAAGGTGGCGGCATGACGGTCGCGATCACCGACGAGCCGGTGCTCAAGCTGCTCAACGTCGAAAGCGCGTACGGCCCGATCAAGGCGATCCGGGGTGTAAGCCTGCAGGTGCGCCGGGGCGAGATCGCCACCGTGCTCGGCTCCAACGGCGCAGGCAAAACAACCATCCTCAAAACCATCAGCGGCATCATCGACCCGCGCAAAGGCTCGATCGAATTCAAGGGCGAAAACATCACCGCGCAAGATCCGTCGCTGATCGTGCAGCGCGGCCTGTCGCATGTGCCCGAAGGCCGGGAGGTTTTTCCCCTGTTATCGGTGCGCGACAACCTGCAAATGGGCGCCTATACCCGCAGCGACCGCGACGGCGTGGCGCGCGACATGGAAGGGGTATTCAACTACTTCCCCATCCTGCGCGAGCGGGCTGCGCAAGACGCCGGCCTGCTCTCCGGTGGCCAGCAGCAGATGCTCTCGATCAGCCGCGCGCTGATGGCCAAGCCCGACCTGATCCTGCTCGACGAGCCCAGCCTGGGCCTCTCGCCCAAGCTCACCAAAGAAATCTTCGAGATCGTCGTTCGCATCAACCGCGAGCGCGGCACCACCATCTTGCTGGTGGAGCAAAACGCCAACATGGCGCTCAACGCGTCCGACTACGGCTATGTGCTGGAGAACGGCCGCATCGTGATGGAAGACACCTGCGCCAACTTGCGCGAGAAGGACGACATCAAAGAGTTCTACCTCGGCATGAAAGAGGAAGGCGTGCGCGCCGACCGGCGCTGGAAAAAGAAGAAAAACTGGAGGTAGATGTGGCTCCCCCAGCAGCGCTTCGCGCTACCCCCCAGGGGACGGCACTGGCGGCCCGGCCTGAACTTGTCGAAGGGCGGTTCCGCGGTGCCCTGGGCTTCGAGACCCCTCGCCCCTCGGACACGCTATCGAGAGCAAAGCCAATATGAGCAATCTCTGGGATCTTTCCCGTATTCAACCGCAGACCCAAGTCGTCTTGCCAGGCGAAACCATTCCGGCGATGTTCTGGAACGGCGTCAAGGCGCGTGGGCCAAACGTCTGGATGCGGCAGAAAGACTTCGGCATCTGGCGCAGCTGGAGCTGGAACCAAACCGGCGAGGCGGTGCGTGAGATCGGCAACGGTTTGCTGGCGCTGGGCTTTGGGGCGAATGAGACTGCGTCCATCCTCTCCAACACCACAGTTGAATGGGTGCTTTGCGATCTCGCGGTGCTCAGCGCGGGCGGTGTGTCCAATGGCATTTACCCCACCGATGCGGTTGAGCAGGTGCAGTACCTCTGCGAAGACTCCAGCACCACGGTGCTGTTCGTGGAAAACGACGAGCAGCTCGACAAAGCGCTCACCGTGCGCGACAAGCTGCCCAAGCTGAAAAAGATCGTGGTCGCCGACATGGAAGGCCTGCGCGAGGTGGACGACACGCAAGTGATGAGCCTGGCCGCGCTGCGTGAGCTGGGCCGCGCCCACGCGAAGCAAAACCCCGGTGCACTCGACGCCCGGGTCGCAGCCTGCAAACCCGACGACCTCGCCATCTTGGTCTACACCTCGGGCACCACCGGCAAACCCAAAGGTGCCATGCACAGCCACGCCGGACTGGTCTACACCGTGCGCGGCTACAACACGCTGATCGCCCGCGACGAGAACGACGAGTGCATGTGCTTCCTGCCGCTGTGCCACATCGCCGAGCGCATGGGCGGCGAGTATTTTTCGCTCTACACCGGCGCCAAGCTCAACTTCGTGGAGAACCCGGAAACGGTGCCGGAGAACGTGCGCGAGATTGCCCCCACCGTGTTCACTGCGGTGCCGCGCGTCTGGGAAAAGTTTTATTCCGGCGTGATGATCACGCTCAAGGAAGCGGGCGCGGTGCAGCAGGCGGCCTATGCCTGGTCGATCGGCGTTGGGCAGCGGGTGGCCGAGTTGGTGATGGCAGGCAAGTCGGTCCCAGGACCGCTCAAGCTGCAGTTTCACGTGGCGCGTCTGCTGGTGCTCAACAACGTGCGCAAGCTGATCGGCATCCACAAAGCGCGCTTTCTGGTGACCGGCGCCGCACCGATCTCGCCCGAGCTGGTGCGCTGGTACCTGGCGCTGGGTGTGCCCATGCTGGAGGTTTGGGGCATGACCGAAACCTGTGGCGCGTCCACCGGCGTGCCGGTTGAGCGCATGAAGCCCGGCAGCATCGGCCCGGCGGCGCAATACAACGAGGTGCGGCTCGATCCGCAGACCAGCGAAATTCTGGTGCGCGGCAAAAACGTGTTCATGGGTTACCTGAACCTGCCCGAAAAAACCGCCGAGACGATTGACGCTGAGGGTTGGCTGCACACAGGCGATGTGGGCGTGGTCGATGAGGAAGGGTTTTTCCGCATCACCGACCGCATGAAAGACATCATCATCACCGCCGGGGGCAAGAACATCACGCCAAGCGAACTGGAAAACGAACTCAAGTTTTCGCCCTATGTGACCGATGCGGTGGTGATCGGCGACAAGCGCCCTTACCTCACCGTGATCATCATGATCGACCAGGAGAACGTGGAGAAACACGCGCAAGACAACGACGTTCCGTTCTCCAACTACGCCAGCCTGACCCGCGCGCCCGAAGTGCAACAGCTGATCCAGGAAGTGATTGATGGCGTGAACAAGAAGTTTGCGCGGGTTGAGCAGATCAAGAAGTTCTTCTTGCTCGACACGCAACTCTCGGCCGAAGACGAGGAACTGACCCCCACCATGAAACTCAAACGCAAGTTGGTGCAACAGAAGTACGCTGAGCCCATTGATGCCATGTACCGCTGATTGAACTCTGAGTCACCACCGAAGCCCGCACCCTGTTTTTCCCTCAACAACACTGGATACAACACCCATGAAACTTTCCCTAAGTCTGATCGCTTCGGCCTTGGCGCTCACCACCGGCGCTGCCCTGGCGCAATCCCAGGGCGTGAGCAAAAACGAAATTGTGCTGGGCTCGATTCAGGATCTGTCGGGCCCGATCGCCGCCTTTGGCAAGCAAATTCGCAACGGCATGATGTTGCGCGTGGAAGAAGCGAATGAGCAAGGCGGTATCAACGGCCGCAAGATCAAACTGATGGTGGAAGACTCCAAGTACGACCCACGCAATGCGGTGCTTGCCGCGCAAAAACTGGTGAACCAAGAGAAAATTTTTGCGATGGTCGGCCACCTTGGCACCGCGCAAAACATGGCCGCCATGCCGGTGCAGTTCCAGAAGAACGTGATCAACTTCTTCCCGGTGACCGCAGCGCGGCAGATGTACGACCCGTTCAACCGGCTGAAGTACGCCTTCGCTGCCCCCTACTACGACCAGATGCGTGTGGGCGTGCCCAAGCTGGCCAAGGAGAAAGGTGCCACAAAAGTTTGCGCGATGTACCAGGACGACGAGTTCGGCTTGGAAGTCTTGCGCGGCGCAGAGGAAGGCCTGAAGGCCAACGGCATGGTCATGGCCGAGACCGCCAGCTTCAAACGGGGCGCCACCGATTTCTCTTCGCAGATGCAAAAACTCGCTGCCGAGAAGTGCGATTTTGTGGCGATGGGCACGCTGATCCGCGAGACCATCGGCGGCATTGCCACCGCCAAGCGCCTGGGGTTCAATCCCACTTTCATGGGCTCCAGCGGCGCGTACACCGACCTGATCCACAAACTGGGCGGCCCAGCCATGAACGGCTTCTACGCCACTATGGCAACCCAGCATCCCTACGCCGACGATCCGTCACAAAAGATTCGTTTCTGGGCCAACAAGTACCAGACCAAGTTCAGCGAAGATCCCACCGTTTTCTCGGTTTACGGCTACCAGTTGATCGATGGGTTTCTCAGGGCCGCAAGCAAAGCGGGCACCAACCTGACCACTGAGAGCTTCATCAAGGCCATGGACACCATGGTGATCCCGGCCGACATGTTCGGCACCGGGGAGATGACCTTCAGCCCCACCAAGCGGCTGGGCAGCGATGCATCGCGCATGTCGCAGATCCAGGACGGCAAATGGAAAGTGGTGTCGGACTACATCGCCAGCAAGTGATCTGTCGCGCCGCCTGAGCGATCAGGCATTGCGTGAAAGCCGCCTCGCCTGGTGCGACGGCGGCTTTTTTTTGAACTTCGCGCCGGGAGTTGACACCATCGCATGATGAATGCTGAATTCGCCGGCTGGCTCGCCGATGCGATGCTCGCGCTGCATGTGGGCGTGGTGCTGTTCGTGGTCGGCCTGCTGCCTCTGGTGATCGTGGGCGGCATGCGCGGCTGGGCCTGGGTGCGGCGCTTCGGCCTGCGCCTGACGCATGTGCTGCTCATGGTCTTCATCGCTGGCCAAGCCTGGCTCGGCCAGCTCTGCCCGCTGACCGTGTGGGAGCAGGACCTGCGCCGCATCGCGGGCGAGGTGGGCTACCGCGAAAGCTTCATCGAACACTGGCTCTCGCGCCTGCTGTACTGGGAAGCGCCGTGGTGGGTTTTTGTGGCGGTCTACACCGGCTTCGCGGTGCTGGTGGTGGGGGCTTGGTGGTGGGTGAGACCGAACGGGAAACATCAGATCTGATGCCGGGCGGCGGCCTTACTGCCGCTCTGCAAACCGCCCAGATACAAATTTGTGAAGAACGCTTGCAATCAGTGTCTGGTACGGCATGCCTTCTTCTAAAGCCTTCGCCTGAATGTCGTGAAGGTCGCTTGAGGACAGGCGTATGTTGACCCGACGGTCCTTGATGGCGGTTGCACGGGCTGCGGCACGCATGCGCGCCAGTTCAGCCTTCGTGGCGACAGGCTTCAACTTGCCTGACTCATAGGCTGCAAGGACTTCTGCCTCGTAGGGATCAAGTTTCGTCATCGGAGCTCTCCTTCGCAACAAAGTCTCTCGTCGCCTTCCTGCTCGGAATGATCGTCTTCAGAAAGAAGTGGTCTTCGTCTTCAACGAACGGCACCAAGTAAGCGTAACTATCAATTTCCACGATCATGATTTTCTGGCGCGGGTACTTCGCTGGATTCTGATGAGGTGCAATTTGGAGAAGGTTGCCTGTCTCAACGGCCACCGCGACTTGCTCAAAGCTGACGCCTCGTTCCTGCTTGAGCTGGTGGTTCTTCTCTGGATCCCAGCGGAAGGGCTTCATAACGCCGGAGGGTACCAGCATGTGTGCCTTTTGTCACCAACAGGCCAAGCGCCAGGTAGGTTGCGACTCCCGCATGTCGCAGATACAAGACCGCAAATGGAAAGTGGTGTCGGACTGCATCCCCACCAAATGATCTTTCGCGCAGCCTGATCACTCAGGCCCTGCGTGAAAGCCGCCTCGCCTGGTGCGAAGGCGGCTTTTTTTGAACTTCTCAAACAGAGTCGGCACCATCGCCTGATGAATCCTGAATTCGCTGCTTGGCTCGCCGATGGAATGCTCGCGCTGCATGTGGGCATGGCGCTGTTCGTGGTTGGCCTGCTGCCGCTGGTGCTGATCGGCGGGGTGCGCGGCTGGGCCTGGGTGCGGCGCTTCGGTCTGCGCATCACGCATGTGCCGCTCATGGTTTTCATCGCAGGCCAAGCATGGCTCGGCCAGCTCTGCCCGCTGACCGTCTGGGAACAAGACCTGCGCCGGATCTCTGGCGAGGCGGGCTACCGCGAGAGCTTCATCGAACACTGGCTCTCGCGCTTGCTGTACTGGGAGGCGCCGTGGTGGGTGTTTGTGGCTGCCCACACCGGGTTTGCGGTACTGGTGATGGGGGTTTGGTGGTGGGTCAGGCCGACGGGTTCGAATCAGCGATGAAAGCGAGGCGCTAGGTGCCGCCGCGTGCATGACCCGTAGGCTTGGCTTTGCGTGCTGCGCTGCCGATGGCCTGTTCGGCCCACTTGTTGAGGCTGGTCCCACTTTGCGCAGCCGCCTTCAGCGCGGCCGCATGGACCGATGGGGCAATGCGCAGCATGAGCTTGCCGCTCGCAGGCTTCTCGGGCTGCCGGCCCAGCGCCTCGGAAGCCGCAATGTAGTCATCAACGACAGCTTGAAAGCTGAACTCAAACTCGGCCACGGATTCGCCGTGAAAAGAAATGATGTCGTCGATGTCCAGAACCCGGCCGACGATGATCTTGTCTTCGGCATCGAAGACCATGCTGGCGATGTAGCCCTTGTAGGTCATGGTGTTCTTCATGGCTTGATTCCTGCCTTTTCAAGGAACTCTCGCACCGCGAGTATTCGGTAACCCAGCGCTTCCTTGCCTGGGTGCGGTCGATGAAGCGTCATCTTGCGGCCGCCTGATTCACAGGTCACCGACGATCCGGCTCCCTCGACCATCCGACATCCCACCGCCTTCAGCATGGACTCGATGCGTGCCCACTCGATGTTCCCGTTGACCGACGCCGCCAGGATGCGTTCGAGAGTCTTTCGGTGTGTGCTGGTCACGCCGGGATGATAGCGAAATCACTTGAATCTGCAAGCACTCATGTGCGGAAACTTCGGCAGATGGCTATCGCGGTTGCTGTATTGGAAAGCACCCTGGTGGGTGTTCGTGTCCCCCGACACATTGCTTGCGGCGTTGGTGGTGGGTGAGGCCGAATCGTGCACACCGGGTCGAAGGTTGGGCAGCGGCTTTCGGCCAGGAGCGGAAGTAGCATTTCCTCGGGAGCCGTCATCTCTGAGGCCATCGGCGCTGCGTGGACGGCACCTCGCGCACAAACCTGTGGGCGTGGTTTGCCAAGGGCTTGCCCTCCAGGGCCTCTGAGGCACTGCATTGTTGGTGCAGCGCCATCACCAGGTACTACGCGAGAAGCCCTGGCCTTCACGCCTTGGTGGGAGAAGCGAGGGCCGTACAGCGGTTCGCAGCCTTGCCAGAAGTCCAAGAACTGGTCGAGCAGCGCCCTGATACGGTGCGCGTACGGCTTACCCGCGCGCGAAACGCACCAAGCTGGTACGTCTGGCTTGCATACCAGTTGGGAATACCCAGCTACTGAGCTGGCACGGAATTCGCATGGATGTTTTCCGTACGCATTCCCAATATGGTCAGCTCCACCAATATCACCCAACGCATCGTCGAAGCGGTCTTGGCACAACGCCTTCCGCCGGGCACCCGACTGGGTGAGCAAAGCCTGGCGCTGCTGTTCGATTGCAGCCGCACGCTGGTGCGCGAAGCCTTAGTGCGTCTGGCCGACCGAGGCATCGTCACCGTCAGCGCGCGCCGCGGATGGTATGTGGTGCAGCCGTCCCACGACGAGGCCCGTGAAGCCTTCGAGGCCCGCCGCGTCATCGAGACTGGGCTGATACGGCGCGCCAAGCCGGTAAACAAAGCGGGTCTGAAGCGCCTGCAAGAACACCTGAATGAGGAGCGGGCAGCGCTCCAGGGCACCGATGTGGGCCAGCGCAGCTACCTGCTGGGGGATTTCCATGTGTGCTTGGCTGAATGTCTGGGCAACCAGCTCCTGGCCGATACCTTGAGAGACTTCACCGCCAGAACCACGCTGATCGCCATGCTCTACCAAAGCACCCACGATGCTGTGCAGTCTTGCAATGACCACGTGGCCATCGTCGAGGCCCTGGCGCGCGGTGACGCTGCCCAGGCCGAGCACCTGATGGAGCAGCACATCGGCCAAGTGCAGGCCGCCCTGCGACTGGCAACTGCCGACGATCCGCTGGCCAGCCTGCGCGAAGCCCTCGCGCCGGTTGGCACGCTGGCACAAGCAGGCCGCGGTAAGCCTACACACAAAACATTGCCCTCCCCCAACCCAACCCCCGAAACCTACCTAGGAGCTTTGCTATGACAACCACCCGCCGCCTGCTGATCGCCACCGCTGCCCTAACCGCGCTGTCTGCCCTGGGCACCGCTCAGGCGCAAACCGCGCTCGACGACGTGATGAAGGCCAAGACCATCAAAATTGGTGTACCCACCGACTTCCCGCCCTACGGCTTCGTGGGTACCGACCTACAACCCCAGGGGCTTGACGTGGACACCGCGCGTCTAATTGCTACAAAGTTGGGCGTGAAGATCGAGCTGGTTCCTGTCACCAGTGCCAACCGAATTCCCTACCTTCAGACCAAGAAGGCTGACCTTGTCATCTCCACCCTGGGCAAGACCCCCGAGCGCGAGAAGGTAATTGACTTCACCGTGGCCTACTCGCCGTTTTTCCAAGCGGTGTTTGGCCCCAAGAGCATGACCCTGACCTCGTTCGCCGACCTCGCGGGCAAGACGGTGGCGGTCACTCGCGGCGCGATCGAAGACCAGGAGCTGACCAAGGTGGCACTCACAGCCGACATCAGGCGCTTTGAAGACAACAACACCACGGTATCAGCCTTTGTTTCTGGACAGGTGCAGTTCGTGGCTACCGGCGCCTCGGTGGCCGGCAACATGATGGCCCGCAACCCTCAGCTGAACACCGAATACAAGTTGCTGCTCAAAGACAGCCCCAACTTCATCGGCGTGGCCAAGGGCGAGGACGCGTTGCGCACCAAGGTCAACGAAATCATCCTTGCGGCCAAGAAATCGGGCGAGATCGACACCATGGCCAAGAAGTGGCTCGGCCGTCCTGCGGGCGTACTTCCCGAGTAACCGTGATGCCGATACCGCCATGCCTCACCGTTGAACGGTTCTGATTCGGAAGTACCGTGCGCATCGAGCTCGACTTCCTCGCCGTGCTGGCGCAGTGGCCGCTGCTGGTCACCGGCGTGTTCTGGACGCTGGGCCTCACTGCCATCTCGGCGGTGATCGGCTTGGCGATCGGCACGCTGTGCGCCTGGGGACGCAACAGCGGACCGACCTGGCTGCGCTGGGTGGTGGGCACGTATGTGGAGCTGATCCGCAACACGCCCTTCATCGTCCAGCTGTTCTTTGTGTTTTTTGGTCTGCCGGCGGCGGGCGTGAAACTCACGCCCGAGCTGGCCTCGGTGATCGCGATGGTGGTCAACCTCGGCGCCTACTCGGCGGAGATCGTGCGCGCGGGGATCGACGCGACGCCAAAAGGCCAGCTGGAGGCAGCGGCCAGCCTTGCGCTATCGCGCACACAGACCTTTTTACATGTGGTGTTGCCACCCGCGCTCAAGAAGGTCTGGCCGGCGCTCACCAGCCAAATCATCATCGTGATGCTCGGCTCGGCGGTCTGCGGCCAGATTTCAACCGAGGAACTGAGCTACGCAGCCAACCTGATCCAGAGCCGCAACTTCCGCGCTTTCGAGGCGTTCATCATCGCCACCGCGATTTACCTGCTGCTGTCAATCAGCGTGCGCGCACTGCTCAACTGGCTGGGACCGCGCTATCTGTTCGGCGGTCGGCGATGACACCCCAAAGGGCTCTTCACCATGGTTGATTTCACCCTTTGGGACATTGTTCGCAACCTGCTGCTGGCAGCCCGCTGGACGATTGCGCTGTCGCTGATCGCTTTCATCGGAGGTGGGCTTGTTGGCCTATTGCTGCTGGTCGCGCGCACCGCCCGCTGGCCACTGGCCGAGCCGCTGGTGGCAGGGTATGTGCAGCTGTTTCAGGGCACCCCACTGCTGATGCAGCTTTTTTTGGCCTACTTTGGTCTGGCGCTATTCGGTATCGACACCTCGGCCTGGACAGCTGCTGCGGTGGCGCTCACGCTGTACACAAGCGCCTTTCTGGTCGAGATTTGGCGCGGATGCGTGGCTGCGGTGCCGCGTGGTCAGTGGGAAGCGGCACAAAGTCTGGCACTCAGCTTCTCAGAGCAGTTGCGCTATGTGGTCCTGCCGCAGGCGACCCGCATCGCGATCGCGCCCACGGTGGGCTTTCTGGTACAGGTGGTCAAGGGCACGGCACTGGCTTCAGTGATCGGCTTTGTCGAGCTCACCAAGGCCGGCACCATGATCACCAACGCCACCTTTCAGCCGTTTCTGGTGTACGGGTGTGTGGCCCTGATGTATTTCGCGCTGTGCTTCCCCGTGAGCCTCTATGCGCGCCGCCTCGAAAGGAAGCTCCATGTCGCTGGCTGAACCCACACTCGCCCACCCAACAGGAGCCGCTGCCGCGCCGCCCATTGTTGACATCCACGGCTTGCGCAAATCGTTTGGCAGCAACGAGGTACTCAAAGGAATTGATCTGCAAGTGGCGCCTGGCGAGGTGATTGCCGTCATTGGCAAAAGCGGCTCTGGTAAGAGCACGCTGCTGCGCTGCATCAACGGTCTGGAAGCCTTTCAGGCCGGCTCGCTCAGCGTTGACAGCCAGCCACTGCTGCACGGGAACGCGGCTGCCATGCGCTCGCTGCGCCAGCGCGTGGGTATGATTTTTCAGAGCTTCAACTTGTTTCCCCACCTTTCGGTGGGCCGCAACGTGATGCTCGCTCCCGGCTTGGTTAAGAAAACCAATCTCATCATTGGCGAAGCCAAGGCCCGCAAGCTGCTCGACAGGGTGGGTCTGGCCGAGAAATTTGACGCCTTCCCGGACCAGCTCTCGGGCGGGCAACAACAGCGGGTGGCCATTGCGCGGGCCTTGGCCATGGAGCCAAGCGTGCTGCTGTGCGACGAGATCACCTCGGCGCTCGACCCCGAGCTGGTCGGCGAGGTGCTGCGGGTGGTGGAGTCGCTGGCCCTCGAGGGCATGACACTGCTGATGGTCACCCACGAAATGGCTTTCGCGCGCAAGGTGAGCAACCGAGTGATCTTCATGCACCAAGGTCGGGTGCACGAAATGGGACTGCCAGCGCAACTGTTCGGGCAGCCGCAAACGCCAGAGCTGCAGCAGTTTCTGTCGTCGATCAACGACTGAAGGGCGATCGGGCTTCGCCCGCGGCCTGCGCTGCTGGTGGCAGTGTTTCCACAATACACCGCACCGTTTGCCTGTCGTGCTTGCTCAGCTGTCCTTTTATGGTGTTTGTTTATTGATCCGGCTCGATGAAGTCTGAAGTCATTGAGATGTCACCACAGGTGGTAGATGTTGAGATAAATGATGACTTCACAGGGCCAGATCTATAGTCAATTTTCCAGACCAAGATCTTCCCTAATATCAACAGCCGCGTGCACCGGCTCTTGCCCTTTGCAGAGGCGCTCCAACAAATCCGCCGCGTTGTAGTAGTCCTCCATTTCAACGCCGTGGCGCCAAGGCGCAGTTCGACTCGGATGTCGGCCACCAGCGCAGGCTGCTCTGCTGGCAGGCCCAGCGGGATGAACGCGTTAACCTTCCGAGGTATTGGCCCAGCACTCGAGCCGCCAGTTTGCCGGCGCTACCTGTGCACGAAAGTTCGCCTTCAAGCCGTGCGTCTTCGCAATCTGCGCCACTGATGAGCCGGGTCTTGTGTATTTGGCCAAAAGCAGAGCCTTGAGTTCCGAGCTGTGCCTCTCCCGAATTAGCGGCTTGGAGTTTTGCATGGTGTTCACCCAGTATCTGTTCACCCCCCCCAACCAAAATCGCTCCCCCCACAACTTGCGGCTAAACTTTTCATATGGTTCGTCGCACTGCCACCGTCCCCCCGATCAAGCCGCCAGCAGCGCTGCCCGAT
>Ga0222706_1000132_pt1 | contig 22746 bp, 15 predicted proteins | sample AntAcemetage1572_FD_179829 | JGI IMG/M metagenome (GOLD analysis project Ga0222706, IMG submission 179829) | Saline water microbial communities from Ace Lake, Antarctica - #1572 | ecosystem: Environmental > Aquatic > Non-marine Saline and Alkaline > Saline | place: Antarctica: Ace Lake...
GAGATACACTTTGGAGTTGAAGCCAAGAATACCAGAACAACCAAGGAAAAAAAACGAAATCAAAACACTAATTTTAACTTGACTCTAGACGGAATAGTGACAACCAAATTCAGGCACAGTCAAAGAACCAAGAATCAAGAACAGAGAGTCAAGAATGAACCTAAATTAAATTGTCATGCATAATTTTAAGAATTTAAAAGTTTGGCAAAAGTCAGTAGATCTAGCGGTTAAAATCTATCAGGTAACTGCAGAATTTCCAGTCTCAGAAAAATTTGGAATGACTTCGCAGATGCGACGGGCAGGAGTTTCTATCCCTTCAAATATTGCAGAGGGGACAGCAAAATCTTCCTCGAAGTCGTTTTCTAATTCTCTTGAAATAAGCTTGGGTGAAAGTTTTGAACTGGAAACCCAGATGATTATAGCTGAAAGAGTAAGTCTAATTTCTAACGAAACTGCTCAGCAATTAGAGGCTGCTATCTCTGAAGTTCAAAAGATGATTATTGGTTTTAAGGCAAAATTAAATACTTAGAACTTAAGCTAAAAATCTTGATTCTTGATACTAATATCTTGATTCTTAAATAACCACCCAAATAACTAATAAACACAATAATCAATGGAAGCATATATAGTAAACGGATATAGATCAGCGGTAGGGAAATCAAAAAAAGGAGGTTTCCGATTTTATCGTCCGGATGATTTGGCAGCTGACGTGATCAAGCATTTGATGGCACATACGCCAGGCTTAGAGTCCAAAATGATCGATGACCTCATCGTGGGAAATGCTGTTCCCGAAGCGGAACAGGGCATGCAGATGGGTCGAATGATTTCGCTTTTAGCTCTTGGAATTGATAATCCCGGATTTATCATTAACCGTTATTGTGGATCAGGTCTGGAAGCAATAGCCCTGGCAGTAGGTAAAATCAAAGCTGGAATGGCCGATTGCATCATTGCGGGAGGTACAGAATCCATGTCCTTGGTGCCAATGATGGGCTACAAGACTGCATTGAACTGGAAGATCGCAAAAGATCATCCGTCGTATTACCTGAGCATGGGATTGACGGCGGAGGAATTGGCCAGAGAATTTGAAATCACAAGAGAGCAATCAGATGCCTTTTCTGTGAAATCTCATGAGAAAGCTTTGGCAGCAATCGTAGCCGGGAAGTTCAAAGATGAGATCGTACCGGTCGAAGTAGAAGAAACCTATGTGGATGAAAAAGGAAAGAAAAAGACACGGAAATACATTGTTGACACAGACGAAGGTCCTCGTCCAGGTACCACTATGGAAGCCTTGGCGGGATTGAGACCAGCTTTCAAGAATGGTGGTCAGGTGACAGCAGGGAATTCTTCTCAGACTTCTGATGGTGCATCTTTTGTGGTTGTGATGTCAGAGCGGATGGTCAAAGAATTAAATCTTGAGCCAATTGCACGAATGATGTCTTACAGTGTCGCTGGAGTCGATCCTCGAATCATGGGAATCGGACCAAAAGTAGCAGTACCAAAAGCATTGAAGCAGGCAGGTTTGACTCTTAACGATATCGATCTCATCGAATTAAATGAGGCATTTGCCGCGCAGGGACTTTCAGTAATGAAGGCGCTGGATATGAATCCGGATATAGTCAATGTTAATGGTGGAGCAGTGGCCTTAGGTCATCCGCTAGGATGTACCGGAGCTAAGCTGTCGGTTCAGATTTTTAACGAATTGAGAAGACAAAATAAGAAATACGGAATGGTCACTGCCTGTGTAGGTGGAGGTCAAGGGGTGGCAGGAATTTATGAGTTACTCAAATAATACTTTGACAAATAATCATTAAAACAGTAAACACAAACTAACAAGCATATGCCAACGCTAACAAAATCAACACAGGGAGGAGAATACCTTATCAAGGATGTCCATTCAAGTGACATTTTTATACCAGAGCAATTCACTGAAGAGCAGCGAATGATGGCTCAGGCATGTCAGGACTTTATCGACACAGAGATTACTCCGAATATGGAGGAGATTGACAGTATGAAGAATCCTGAACTAGTTCCTTCTATATTTAAGAAGGCGGGAGAACTAGGTCTATTAGGAATTACCGTTCCTGAGGAATACGGAGGAATGGGTATGAGCTTCAACACCTCGATGTTGATTGCTGATATCATCGGTGCTTCAGGTTCGTTTTCCACTACTTACGGAGCACATACCGGTATTGGAACGTTACCAATCCTGTATTATGGAGATGAAGCTCAAAAATCTAAGTATCTACCAAAACTAGCTTCAGGCGAATGGGCAGCATGTTATTGCCTGACTGAGCCAGATGCTGGATCTGATGCGAATAGCGGAAAGACCAAGGCAACTTTGTCAGCAGACGGGAGTACTTATATGCTCAACGGTCAGAAAATGTGGATCTCCAACGCAGGCTTTGCGGACTTATTAATCGTTTTTGCCAAAATCGAAAATGACAAGAACCTTACCGCCTTTATCGTAGAGAAAAATTTTGGGGGAATCACGATGAATGAGGAGGAGAAAAAGATGGGTATCAAAGGATCATCCACCCGTCAGGTATTTTTCAACGATTGTCCAGTACCGGTAGAGAATATGCTTTCTAGCCGTCAAAACGGATTCAAAATTGCAGTAAATATTTTGAATATAGGTCGGGTGAAGCTGGGTGCCGGTGTACTTGGTGGAGTTCGGACAGTAATCACACTTGCCACAAAGTACTCTACCGACCGAAAGCAATTTGGTGTAAGCATCAATACCTTTGGTTCTGTAAAGGCGAAATTGGCTGAAATGGCTACCCGAACCTTTGTGACAGAGTCACTTTGCTACCGTGCAGGTCAGGATATTGAAGATCAAATCAATTCCCTGATTGAGGAAGGTATGGATCAGTCGGAAGCGAAACTAAAGGGGGTGGAAGCCTTTGCGATAGAGTGTGCGATTGCAAAAATTCACGGCTCAGAAGTATTGGATTATGTAGTCGATCAGGGAGTTCAGATCTATGGTGGCATGGGATATTCAGCAGATGCTCCAATGGAAAGAGCCTATCGTGATGCCCGAATTGCCCGAATCTATGAAGGTACCAATGAAATTAACAGAATGCTTATGGTAGGTATGCTCTTGAAGCGTGCGATGAAAGGGGAAATCAATCTTTTCGAACCGGCTATGGCTGTTTCATCAGAACTTATCGGAGTCCCTTCATTTGAGACTGTAGATACTTCAGAACTTTTTGCAGCAGAAAAAGATGTGCTTAAAAAGCTAAAGAAAGTATTCCTTATGGTAGGTGGAAAAGCCGCTATGGTACTTCAGAACAAAATTGAAGACGAGCAGGAAGTAATGATGAATCTAGCCGATGTAATGATTGAAATTTATGCTGCAGAATCTGCTATTCTTCGTGCCGAAAAGCTGGTAGGAATGAAAGGAGAAGCAGCATGTCAAAATCAGATTGCAATGGCACAGGTTTACTTGTCTCAGGCAGTTGATAAGATTTCCATAGCGGCTAAAGAGGCAATTGGCAGCTTTACAAAAGGCGATGAGCAGAAAGTCATGTTGATGGGCTTGAAGCGATATACCAAAGCTGACTTGGTAGATACAAAGACGCTGAGAAGACAAATCGCTGATCATATGATTGAGCAGGGTAAGTACCCCTTCTAATTAGTGACACATCTAAGTAAATAAATTCCTCCGAATTCAAAAAAACGGAGGAATTTTTTTTTCAAAAAGAAACATGCTGAATTTTAAAGGTATGAAATGGTTGTGATAACTTTTTTGCTGATAGCTAGACCAGAACCAACTTTAAAGCACCCAGTATATCACGCTCCACAAATCTGACGGCAGCTTTATTTATTTGATTTCTTGATTTGAAGACTGATGGTGGCAGATTTAACTTGGCTTTTTGCTGTTCTACGATGGCTATCGGAATAACGATTTCACTTTTTACTGGTAGAAAAGTAAACCGCTATTATAAACTACCTTTTTCCAATGTAATAACTATCAATTATTACAACTCATTGAGATTACATTAGTATAGGTCTATATTTTATTGACGATTTGAAAAAGCACGGTTAAGATAGTATACCACAAAACTAATTTTATGGGCCTAGGTAATGACAACACAGTTTTTTATTCATTTCCGCTATAAAGAATAACAAGTATTTGGAGTTACAGACTGTCAATAAGCAGCTGAATTACCTCAAATAGCTGGTGTGAGATAAATTAACCGACTAATTTTCAAGCGACAACCTTATTAAAAGATCTTTTTAAATCACAAAAAATTTTGTTGTTCATACTTACAGATCAAAATAAAAGTTGATTTGGGCATTTCAGTATCAACCTATTTGGTTGGTTTTTCCATACAGCTAGAAGTTTTTTCAAAAGACGCTTAGTCGAAATTTCTTGCGTTTTCATCGGCATAATCCATCAATTCATCGTATTCAGTCTTTGTAAAAAATGTAAAAAGATTACATTCAAATGTTATTGAAGATTGAAGTTGCTTTTTCACCCTAAACCCAGCCATGTCGGTTGGGTTTTCTAGTTAAATTTATTTGAGGCTTGTTTTTTTAAAGAAATTTTTCTTCAGTCTTCTGATGTTTTGATTAAAAAAACTGCAAGTCCATTTTGTTTCTTTCAAAAAGAAAAGAAATTATTAAATAAATCAAATTCAATGAAAGTATACTGGTTCCATCATCCAACAGAATTATGTGTATACTCATCATTAAGTGAACTGGAAAAAGAGAAGAGCAAATTAATATATGATAAATACTAACATTGCCGGTACCGCTCCGGATAGCTATCGATACGTTATCACTAAGCTCCGACTTAGAGGAATTAAATTCGAGTCGAGCAAAGAAAATTAGGTTTCTGGCATAATTGAGGATAATCACAAGTAGTTGTATTCTAGTCTAATTCTGTCCTTCAATTATCCTACTGCCTTTCCTCTTCCAGCTGTTTATGTTAATTTGTATTGAGTATAAAGGCTTAATTTTTAAGCATATATATTGTGGAGAGATGAACAATGAATTTTTTTACATTTCACAAGTTTAGAACTATGTGAACCAATGCTTACCCACTTATTGATCATATGAAATACATAAATGCTTATAAATGAGATTAACTTAATGCATATAGTGCAAAAAATCATCGTTGTACACTAGATTATTTCTATTAATCCTAGACAAATCCGAGTGAATGAAAGCAGTACTTAAAAGGAATCTCAATGTGGAATCCAAAAATAATAATTAATTCAGTTGCGTTTATCAAGTTGGTAAATCACACAAAAATCATCCTTGTGGGGAGATCGATAAGAAATCTATAGCATGAACAGCTGCCCGTATTTTTTAATATTTTTAAAGCAAGTATTTCCTTGTCATGTAATAGATTGATGAGTCTTCACGAATCAGTCTAGCTGAGCTTGAATGAAAAAATAGGCGATTTAAAAAACTGATGAGTTTGACTGGACATTGGTAGCTTATTAAGCTGATACACTAATGGAACCGCTGACTAAGCCAGACTCCAATTAGCTGTTAAATTCAATTTTGATTGCTCTTGGCAAACATAAAATCAACTTAACATATAGTAAAAATAATAGTACCGGTACCTTAGTTACCTGCTATCGGCTTGTCCCACTAGGGCTGGTCTTGCTACCAGCGAAGAAAACTAGATTAGTTGCATGATTACGGATTATCAAATAAAATGTACTTACAAATTGCCTTAAAATCATGTTCATGACTCACGGGGCCATAGCCTCCTTTTTAATCACTTGATTAGCTGTAAGAAATATTTATTTCATTACTGCATCATTAATTGGAAGTAAAAGTATAGTAGCGCACTTGTTAGGCTTCTCGTTCCAAGGCTCGATGATGTTTAGAGCATAAATAGTCTCCTGGATAAATAATGAGATATTTTTGGGTAATTATAAGGGTAAGTTTATCATTTGTAATTTTTAATTCAGAAGGACAACTATGGAATTATGCTCCGGTAAATAGGATACAGTCATTTGAGAATATGACAGCTATATTTCATCATAGCTCTTATTTTTCTGATTAGAGGAGGTTAATACGCTTGATTAAAGCTTCTCGATTAGCCCGAGAGATTGGAATTACTTTGTCATTGATAAGTAAATTGGATTCCTCAATATCCTCGATTTTAGATACATTGACAACAAAAGAACGATGGACTCTTTGAAAATGAAAAGATTCTAAGCGTTCTTCTGCATATTTCATTGTCGTATGTACAAGGTAACTTCTGATTTTGGTTTTGAACAAGGCATAATCACCCTTGGCCTCTATGTAAAGAATGTCCTCTATTTTGACTTTGACTAGCTTGGAGTCTACCTTCAGAAAAATGCTGTCGTCTTTGATTTTAGATAAATTGACAGCTGACTTCTGTGCACTCTTTAGCCGGTCAAAAGAAGCTTTTGCGATTTCAATCGCTGCATTTACCTCTTTTAATCCGTAAGGTTTTACTAAGTAACCGAATGGGCCCTTGTCCCGAGCACGAAGTAGCGTGTCGTTATCTGCGTAGGCACTTATAAATATAAAAGGAATATCGAATTGATCTCGAATCATTTCTGCCAACTCTATTCCATCGATGTCACCACTGATTTGAATGTCAAGAAGAGCCAAATCAGGAAGCTCTTTGTTGCAAAGCTCAATGGCATTGTTCGCATTGTCTGTGACACCGACAACTTTATGATTTAAGATGCTAAGGATGTCCTCCAGACTATCAGAGATCGAATGATCATCTTCGACGATGAGTACTTTTAATCGGCTCATTTCAACTATTTTAATTAATATATTTAAACTCAATTATACCAACAAATTTAGGTGGTAGGAATAGAAATATTGAAAGTTGCTCCTTTATTGGTTTCACTAATCACTTGAATGGTACCACTGTGCATGATCACAAACTCTTTCACAATCGAAAGACCCAATCCAGATCCTTGAATGTTCTTTACGTTTGTTGCTCGGTAGAAAGATGAAAAAAGATTTTTCTGATCCTTTTTTGGAATTCCGATTCCTTCGTCTTTGCAAGAAACAAGTACTTCAGAGAGTGATCTGAATGAGACCGTTAGTTCCGGATCTTTTTTATCAGGTGAATACTTTAAAGCATTGGAAATGATATTTGTCAAAACATGTTCCATGAGTTGAAGGTCTATGGAGACAGCTCGCGCTACTCCTTTTATCTCCAATGTGATTCCTCGCTGGTCTGACCTTCCAAGACAGATCTTCTGAATGCACTGTTTTACTAGTTTTACAAGATCATTTGGACGTTTTAATATATCCACTCTCCCAGATTCAACTTTTCCTAGCAAAAGGATATCATTCATCAGATCAGTGACCCTACTAATTTCAGAATCAATACGCTGGAAATACCGGTCAAATGTATTTTTTGCATCTGGGAAAGAAGTATCTAACTGATGGCTAATTAAGTCAACATTTTGCTTAATAGTGGTCAATGGAGTCCGGAATTCATGAGAAGTCATTGAGACAAATCTGGATTTGAGTTCATTTAGTTCACGTTCTTTAATTAAAGATTTCTCCATTTCATCTTTAATTTGTTTGGCTAAGGTAATATCTCTAATGAAAGCTGTAAATGAATGCTTTCCCGCTCTCATGGCCGGAATGATACTCAATTCGATTGGAAATTCCTCACCTGATTTCCGCATTGCAGTGACTTCGATCCGTTGATTGAGAACTTGGCTTAATCCTGTTTTCAGATACCTTTGCATTCCGTTTGTATGAGATAAGTGGTTTTGAGTAGGAATAATATTTGAAGTAATATTTTTACCTGTTACTTCTGTTTCTTTCCATCCAAAAATTTCTTCAGCTCTAGGGTTCCAATCCTTAATTATTCCCAGCTCATCGATGGTGATGATCGCATCCAAAGCTGATTCAATAACTGTTCGAAGTTTATTTTCGCTTTCTCTTAATTCAATCTCGGCAATTTCTTGTTGCCGTTTTGCTTTAGTATTTTTAATTCTAGATGCGGAGAGGTTTGCTATAGTTTGTAGTGTTTTGAGATGCTTCGAATTAAAGAAGCCGATGTCCTTATGCAGGCAGTTGATGATGCCTATAACTTTATTGTCAGCTTTAATTGGAACTACGAGTTTAGAACTGTATGGTGTTCTTTGAGCAATATACCGAGGATCCAAAGCAGTATTAGGAATGATCTCCGCCATACCTGATTGGGCAACTGAGCCAATTATACCTTCCCCAATAGTTAGGTCTCCGAAACTTTTTTCCGAATCCTGTGAGCTGTTGACACCGGCTTTTAACTCTAATTTGCTCTTCTCCTCATTGAGGATATAGATTTCAGAATTATCAAACCCAAATGAATTAACCACATGAGTCACTACTTCATTGGCGATTTCATCTACGGTATCAACCTCAAGTAACCTAGTGACAAATTGGTTAATCGAGAAAAGAAATTGTTGACTTTCAAACAATGCCATCTCCTTTTCCTTTCGATCTGAGATATCTACTTGGATACCGATGGATCCATTTCGCTTTCCATCGGAGTCAAAAGTAGGAGCACCCGAAATCAAAATATAGTGTATGCTTCCTGATTTGTGAATAATCTGGGCCTCATATGTACTTGATATGTTTTGCTTTCGAAGTTCATTTTGAGCCTTAACCTTAGCCCGCATTTCTCCACTCGTCAAGACTTCAGAAGCTACTTTTCCTATTAACTCCTCGCGTGCATAGCCAGCGATCAGACACATGGCATCATTGATATAAGTAATGCATTCATTCATATCTACTTCGATCAATCCAAACTGAAGATTTTGGATGATTCCACGATATTTGCTTTCAGATTGAATCATCATATCAGTGGTGACATGGGCTTCTGTACTGATTCTCGCTACTGACACTGCACCTTTTATAGTAGTCTTGTCATAAAGTAATTGGACATTTTGCCCAAGCCAGATTGTTTTGCCGCTTTTAGTAATTATTGGAAATTCTAAATAAGTGCTATTGGTTTTATCCTCTAATTGCTTGATATAGAATGATCTGACTATCGCTAGATAATCTGGATGAATCAAAGCGGTGTACTTCATCTGGAGTATTTGTTCTCTGGAATATTCCAGAATTACTTCAGATCGTGTATTTGCAAACGTGAAATTCCCCTCCAAATTAATTTCATAGATAATATCATGAGCATGCTCAACTAACATTTGATATTTAGCCATTGAGAAGCTTGGAAAGTCATTTAAATTTTTTAAGCTCAATAGTTCTAGATTCAATTAGATAAACGAGATGTTTAAATCTATGCAAAAACAATTTATGATTACCCAAAATTATATGACTAGTATAATTTCATTTGGTTGCTTGGCAAGAAGACCAATCAACGCGGGGCAATCTTGGGATGAGTGATTGATGAAGCGGCAATATCTGTGGTCACCACATAGTAAGTAGTTCTTGTCTTTTACCAGCATGAAGGTGGCTGTACACAAAAATATGAGTTGATGACTACAGGATATCTCTGATGTATGAAAAGTAAAATTCGGAGAATTTAAACAAACCTAATTTCTCAATAGTTATTTCAATTTATTTTTTTGGACGGATAATAATCTTGTGTAATAGAGTACTGACTCAGTATGCCATTTTAATGGCGCCGCTAAAAATCAGGAAGCTATCAATCAACTAGATATGATCATTGTCTTTACATTTTTATAGCTGAATATCCATTACTTTTATATACTGTCCTTCCAGCAGAAAGAAATACTTGGAGGGGGGATTTTCGCCCTTTTTGACTGCTCACAATTATAGAATTTGACGATTAATGGCCTTCCGAATGTGGTAATTAAAATTAAATTAGCCGAATAGCAAATGGTTTGACTTGGGAATCGGCACGAACTGAATTAGGAAATATGTTCTTTAGCTAGTGTTCGCAATTGAGGCATAAGATTGAGCGGGTGGCTTTACCTATAGCGATTAGCAGAAAGTCTTATTACTAGTCTTGATTTTGACATACTAAAGTGGACGTGGTATCCGGTAACATACTTAGAAGACAATCAGATGGCTATTCAAATGTATGCGTAAATACTCTTTTTAATGATTAGACGGATGAAATAATTAAGCTTTTGATGTTTTTATGTGATGCTTTTTTATTTTCAATCTTAAGGTATTTGAAAGTTTTTTGCTAAATTTTATTACTAACTTTAATTTGTTGAGTACTAAATCAAAACGTATAATTTCATCCATAATTATTAAATCTCAAACTCATGGCAAAGCAACCAGAAGGTAAACCTAAAGACGATAAATCTAAGGCTACTAAAACACTGAAAGAAAAAAGAGCTGATAAAGCTGCAAAAAAAGAGAGTAAGAAGAATTATTAAAGTCATTAGTTCGATACAAAGGGGATGCTTTTAGCATCCCCTTTTTTTATGGGAAAATCAATCGTTTTAGTATTACTGAAGCGATTCAATTTAGAATACTCAAAATGAATGAGTTAATAGCTCAGTGAGCATTATTGTCAGATGCCAAAAGTAGGGTGGGATATCCTGATTATTTTATTTGAAAAAGCCTGATTTATTCTGATGGTTTCCCAATTCCAAGAAGAATTCGCATATTATCAGCCGTTATCACCTATTAATCTTGAGCTCTCACCTTATCCTGTATGAATTTACACGTCACTTTTGAGGTGCTACTTTTTCTTTTGCGCTCAGCCTACTCTTCCAGGGAAGATAAAAAATTAGGTGAGGATATCTCAACTCCTTCCGATCGGGTAGTAAATGGCGGGGCACTTTTTGAACAAAACTGCAGCTCCTGCCATAATTTTAGTGAAAGTGCAATTAGTCCAAATTTGAGTGGATTGACCTGTCAGTTAGAAACAGACTGGATTAGAAAATTGATCAAAAACCCTTTGGGGTTAATTGCTGCTAATGATGAGCGAGCATTGAAGCTTCTGGCTAGTTATAAAACGGAAATACCAGCTTTTTCAAGCTTTTCTAATTTGAATCCTGCGACCATCTTGAGCTACCTTCATATATTCAAGTCACTTCCTATTGAGATTTTGGGAGACACTATTTCCAATCGTATCCCTGAGAAAATTCAGAACGTTGGCATACGGGGGGAACTGAATCTTTTTGCTCAATTACCAGCATCGTATACTATGCCTGCTTCAGACAAAATGACTAAAATAGAGCCAATCGCAGGGACAAAGCGGATGATCAATGACCAGCGAATTGGTACCTATGAATTGATTGACCAAAAAGCACAGCACTATCCAGATCTAAAGCAACTAAGATCGGATATGGTGAGCAAACCAGGATGGGATACTGGTCCAGCTAGTTTTGCCTTTTATCCTGAATTAGAGAAGAATGGTCTTTTTTATACTGCCCATACTGAAGTAAGAGCGATACAACCTTCGTATCTCGGCTATACTGACAGCTTAAAAGCTTTCATGCAGTGGGTGCTGACCGAATCGAGGATGGATGATCCAAATGCCAAAACTTTCAAAGTAACCAACCGAGAAGTCTTACGGATAGCTAATTCCTCCCAAGCTCTTGGTATGCAAGAGTTTGCATTCAATCCCAATTCTTAAAATGGAGATTCTGACTTTGGCCTACTCCACATTGAAGATGGTGACAGAGGGGTTGATAGGTGGCCGAGTAGATTTGAATTTTGGAATTGACGCTGAAAAGCAAGCTTATATCATGAGTAAGAATCAGGGTAAAATCTATAAAATCATCAATATGCTATGAACTTGTTCTGGATAGATCCTCAAAGCGAATTAGTCGCAGTACTTTTCGTCATATTGTTTATTTACGATGGAATTGGACCTCATAAAAACTTTAGAGATGCAGTACATGGGAAGTTCATTCCCCAAAATAAAAATCAATGAAAAAACTATTCAAAAAAGCAGGAACATGGATTAAGTCAAAGCTCAACCTCATCAAACCGGGGCCGCTTGCGATCAAAGGTGCGGCCGTTGGATTGTTGGTTTTGACCTTGATCGTTTTCGTAATAGAGGTGGTAGGAAGGAGCATCAATATCAAGGATTCCTGGATTTTGGTTTTTGCATTATTGATTTTGCTTGCGGTTACCCTGATTGCCTTTCTTTCGGTTAAGCTGATTAAGTTGATTTTTGAGATTCCAAGAAGCTACAAACTTGCCTTGATTTCCTGTGCCATTCTGCTCACCCTCGTTCAAATTGAAGATGAGCGATATGTGATTTTTATGGTCTTGATCTTCTCTCTTTTTGGTGCTGGCATTGCCATGTTTTGGAAAGGGCACTTCAAGAAGCTAACTACTCCAAAAAAAGTGGTCGCTAGTTTGGGTGCCTTTTTGGGACTTGCTGGTTTAGGCGCCTTAATTTACTTTGGAAGTGTCCGTGGACTGGATATCGATCCACAAGTCAATGCTGCCAAACTCACTGAGGATAAGATTTCTCAGATTCTAGCTGCCTCTCCCGGAGAAAATGGAAGCTATCAGTTTTCTACATTTACCTATGGCTCAGGAAAAGATATTCGTAGAGAAGAATTTGCTGAGGGAGCTTCTTATCTGACCGAATCCGTTGACGGAAGGGCTTTTTTGGACAATTGGAAAAAGCTTGGCGGTTGGTGGAGGGAGAAATATTGGGGGTTTGATGCCAAGCAATTACCGTTAAATGCGCGAGTCTGGATGCCTGAAGGCAAAGGTCCATTTCCTTTGGTTTTGGTGGTTCATGGAAATCATTCCATGCAAGACTTTTCAGATCCTGGCTACGATTACCTAGGTGAATTTTTGGCATCTCGCGGAATGATTCTGGCCTCTGTCGATGAGAATTTTATTAATGCATCCTGGACGGATGTATTTGGTCGTTTGGAAAAGGAAAACGATGCAAGAGGCTGGCTTCTCCTGGAGCATCTGCAAGTCTGGGATGATTGGAATAAGGATGAGTCACACCCACTTTTTGGCAAGGCCGACATGGACAAAATCGCCTTGATGGGACACTCACGTGGAGGTGAAGCCGTTGGTCATGCGGCCATGCTCAATGCCTTGGAATACTATCCTGACGATGCTTCGATTAAGTTGGGTTACCATTTCAATATCCGAGGGATAGTGGCAATAGCTCCTGTGGATGGACAATATAAGCCAGGAGACTCCGGGACAAAGTTTGAAAATGTAAATTACCTGACAATCCACGGAGCTCAGGATGCGGATGTGACTTCATTTGCCGGGGCGATGCAGTATGAGCGAATTAAGTTTACAGATAGTGCTTACCATTTCAAGTCTACGGTCTACATCTCGGGAGCGAATCATGGGCAGTTTAATACCACTTGGGGAGACAATGATTTCTCAGTGACGTTTAAAGGAATTCTTAATCTTGGCCAATTGATGCAAGCTGAGGCGCAGCAGAAGGTCGCCAAAGTCTACATCGGTGCATTCTTAGAAGCGAGCTTAAATAATCGTTCCGAGTATCTTCCATTGTTTACTGATGCGAGAAAAGGAAAAGAATGGCTTCCTGAGTCGATTTACCTGAGTCAATTTGAGGATTCAAAAAGTAGATTTTGGGTCAACTTTGATGAGGATTTTGAGCTGACAAGTACTGTAACAGGCGGAGCGGTTCAAGGTGAGAATTTGACCGTTTGGCGGGAAAGTGAAATTGATATGGAGTATGGGAAAAAGGGAAGTCGAGCTGTATATCTTGGTTGGAATTACGAGAATTTGAATGTCGCAATCGATACGCTTTGGAAGGCTGGAGCAAAGCCAATTCTTCAAGATTCAATTTTGGCTAGTTATACGATTCGTCTGGATTCGATGAGCTTCAGACCTGAGTCCACTTCTGTTCTGATTTTCTCTCTGGCAGAATCAGCTGAAAGCTCAAATCCAAAATCTGAAGGTAAATGGAAGAATGACAATAAAAATAAAGTCGGCAACTCAAATGAAAATGAGCTGGCCAATACTGCTGAAAACGAAGAAGAAAATGAGGAAGCCAAATCGGAAGAAGAAGACCAGGAGAAGACTCCAGATGCTCCACTGGATTTCAACATCACACTGACGGATTTATCTGGCGAAAAGATCTCCTTTTTACTTTCAGAATTTTCACATCTACAGCGACAAATCAAGTCACGCGTGCTGAAAATTGATTTCTTGGATGATAATGATCATTCGGAAAATATTTTCCAGACCTTCTCTTTTGACTTGGAGAAGTTGGGTAGCCTGAACCTAAATTTCAGAGCTACCTCACTCCATGAGATTCGCTTTGATTTTAACCAAAATGAAAAAGGAGTGATTATTTTGGATCAATTGGGGATCGCAAAACCACTTAGATAAAAATTCTTTTGCTGCAAAGCCTGAACAAGTTTCACAAAGCGCATAAAGGTATTTGCCATGCACAAATGTTTCACTCTTGGTAAAGGCAGGAAATTCTTTGGACTTCGAGTAAAGGCAAAGCTGAATTTGAATATTTTTAACCCCCAAGGCTTCAAAATCTTTGAGACTGTTAGTTAAGCGGCGGTGTGGATAACTGCTCTAAGGGATTTAGATCAAATTTTCAATTGTTTTAAAGCCTAAAAAAAGGTCCTCCGAATTATTTCAGAGGCCCTTTTTTTAGTTATTATTCACTTTTGTGGTATCTGGTTTTACAGGAGCTTTGGCTTTCTGCAAGAATCCTTTTAGTAATTTCTTAGCTTCTTCTACGGCCTTATCTTTAGACTCATTCACTTGCTGCTGGAGTTCCTTTTTAACGCTATCCTGAATCAATTCAGCTTTAAGCTTGAGCTCCTGCTTGATGCTATCCTGTGTCATATTGAATTGCTCGGTAGCTTTTGATTGAAGCGCCTGGGTTTCGCCGGATACCCTAGTTTTGAGGGCATTGCTCAGTAGCGCTTCTATACTATTTCCTCCAGCCAAAGTGATTTTTGGAGAATTATAATTTCCTGTTAGATTTATTGCTAAAGGAATCATGGAATTTTCATCCACTTGCACTCCTGATATTGTAGCCAAGATTGCATTGGCTTGTGCTCCAAACTTACCCGTAGGAATCTGCATATTGATCAGGTAATTTAAAGAACCATCAAAACCTCCGCTACCTTGAATAGTTGCTTGATAGTCCCATAGTTTCACATCGAATGGGCGAACATCCATCACGCCATTCTCAATAGAAATTGGTATAGCCACATTTTTAAACCGGACTGTGTTGACATCCTTCAATCGGGTTAGATTGGTGATTCCCTCTAATATTTTACTGTCCTTGAGGGCTGTTTCAGCAATTTTTAAAAGCCCTTTTGCATCTAAGCTAGCCAGTATCGGCATCATATCCCGTCCCAATTTTCCTGAGAGCTTCAGATTGGTATTGAACTTACCACTGAGGTTTTGAGCGATCGGTGCAAAAGCTTTAACGGTATTCAATGCCTTGAAAGATTCTGCAATACTGAGGTCTGCAATATTAAGATCAAAGTCAAACTTTGGATTGCTTAGATCTCTTGGATCATAGCTTCCATTCATTCCTATTGTTCCGCCTAAGGTTGTCAAACTTGCATCTGAAAAAGTCAAGACCCCTTCTCGTAGAATAATTTTTCCCTGAAGATCTTTCAAGATCATTTTTTCATACAGCACCTCGCCGGCACTTGCTGTCATTGTGAAATCTATATTTTTGGGAAGCTCGATTACACTGAGACTGGAAGTAGTATCAGTTGTTGCATCTTCGGTCATCCACTCATTTGCATTGAATCGAGGACTTTTTATCGTCAATTGACCCTGAAGAGTTCCCTCATCGGTGAGGAAATAATTCATATAGTTCGACAGTGTACCGCTGGCCTGAACAGGACTCTGGCCTAATATGGATTCAAATTCGGTAAGCTCAATTTGAACTGGGGAGAATGTTGCACTTGCTTTAGATATTTCAATTCCTTGTGGAACATCCCTTGATGAAAATTTGAATCGATTCACCTTCATCGTCCCGCGGGTAGTCAACTGATTATACTTTCCCGCTTCTACAGCTGCATACGATCCTCTTGTCTGCAAGTCCGCCTGAATGCTACCTTCCATTTGAAGACCTTCCATTGGGAAAATTGCTAAGATCTTTTTCAAATCTACTGCGCCTATGATTTCCCCATCCCAGATAAGTTGGTCAAAGTCCATGACTTTCATTTTTCCGCTGATCTTTTCTTCTTCTAGTTCGAAACCAAATTGGCTTAAGTCAACCAAAAAGTCAGACATCTTACCACTTTGATTTTGAATGCTCGCTGATACGTTTATCTGCTCAATTGGAGCGGGATAGTCATCACTTTTTGCATAGCCATCAGTCAGTAAAAGCTTGGCCTTAATGGCTGGGATAACTTTTGCTAATGAATCATATTTACCTTTGACCGAAGCATCCACTGCTAGATTTCCCTTTAGTGCCAGCCCTTCAATTGGGAAAATGGTGGTGAGCTCCTCGAGGTTTAATTCACCTTTCAAAGTCCCGTCCATGGTGTAGCTGATCAGATCCTTCAGAAGGAACTTCCCTGAAATCGGATTACTACCAAAATCCAATTTGAACGTGGGAATGCTGATCGAAGTATTGTCCAAGTTGCCAGTCTCATTTTTTGCGCTGAATTCAAGATTGACATTTTTCACAGGACGGGGAAGCTCAGGATATTTGAACATCCCATCGCTGACGCTCATTGTAATGTCGAAGGCAGGGAATTTTTCATCGTTGTAAATTCCTTTTACGAACCCTTCAAAAGCCATTGTACCAGAGGTCTCCAAGCTGGAAAAGCGCTCGGTATAGATCCCAGGAACTAAGGAAAGAAGGCTTTTAAACGAATTCTCTTTGCCCACAAAAGTCAAATCCAGCGCTATATCATCGGTGGGCAGCGCAACGTATCCTTTAAGGCCGAATAGGAAATCATTGAGTTGGAAGTTACCCTCGTCAAAAGAGAATTTCATCTTATCCATATCCACTTGAAGGACTGTTTCCCCATTGAAGGCTTTGTTGCTGAGATAGCTGACACCTTCATAGTTCAGATCTGCAATAGTTGCACTTAACTTAATTGGAAGTTCATAAACACTGCTGGTAAACTCACCAGATCCGGAAGCTTCAATTCCACCCAAAGCCATAAAATACGCTAATTGACGGTCATCATAAACCAAGTTTAGCCCATTAATCTCGATCAGATTTGCTGCAATTTTCAAGTTGCTCACTTCAGTTGCAGCTGCTTCCCCTGTTGGAAAAGTAATGTCATAATTAGCGCGACCATCTTCTAATACTTTGACGTAAATGCTTCCCCCATTCAGGTGAATCCCTGTCAATGTGGGATACTCATCAAAAAGTACTGACCTCAGATTAAAATCGATCTGAAGTTCATTTAGAGCGAGCAATGTATCACCCTCGAAAGGTGTATTTCCTATAATTTTGAAATCCTCTACTTCTGCAGAAATATTGGGAAATCTCTTGAAGAAGCTGAGACTAATATTATCCAAATCATAAATAACCTGAGCATTGATGGACCTCGATATTTCCTGATCGATTCTTGCAGCGATTTTGTCTCTGAATATAAAAGGCAAAGCAATTGCTGAGATTAAAAGAAAACCGATAATTCCGAATAGGATAAGAACTGTTTTTTTCATGAATATGTGATTTGAAGCCATTCGAGATTGGAACTGTAATTATTTCGATCTACAGGAAGCTTGTTAAATATCTACGTAGGATTTAAAACGGAGAAACTATTTGCCAACAAAATTTAAGCCGAAATAGCAATATTTTAATTCTACAAAAATGTTGAATGTCAACCTTTAGAAGCCCTATCCTCTAATCTCACGATCCCGGAAATGAGATTCCATTCACTCTTCTGTAGAGATTTAAGGCATATTTATCGGTCATACCTGAAATGAAATCTACCATAGCTCGAAGTATGGGATAAGGATTTACTTCGGCTCCCCAACCTTTAAGCGGAAAATCCTCTGGAAGAAGCCTCAAAATACTTTTATCCTGTCCAGAAAAACGCTCTGGAAGATAGAATTGATGGTAAAGCGCTTTTGAAAACATTGAAAGTAATCCTTCTAAGACTTGAAACCCTGCGGCTTCTTTTTCCAATACAATCTTTGATCGATAAATCCGCTGGACCGATACTTCGGTTATTTTTTTTAAAGCTTTAGCCGATGGGATAATATCGGTAAGCGACTTATCAAAATTCCCCTTGCACATGCTCTCTTCATATTGGGCAAACATATCCACTGTTTCTTGAATTAGCTCGCCGATCGCGAGGGAGCGAAGTGTTCCGAGATTTTGACCATTACTTCGTCCTTCCATTTTCTTACGGTCAAACTTATCTTTCAAAATTGGCGCTAAGAGCTTCACCGTTTCATCAAATCCAACCAATCCAAGTGTGCATCCATCTTCCAAATCGATGATGCTGTAGCAAATATCATCCGCAGCTTCTACCAAAAATGCCAGCGGGTGTCTAAACCAGGATTCCGAACTGGATCGCTCCATGCCCAGTACGGAGGCAAGCTGTTCAAAATCTATCGCTTGATTTGCAAAATAGCCATACTTCTTTTGACTCCGTCGGGCGAAATCACGCTGCTGGATCAAACTTGGTCTAGGGTATTTGGTAAAGGCTGCCAGTGTAGCATAGGTGAGTTTTAAGCCAAATTGCTTAGAAGTCAACATTCGAAAGCCCTGCGCATTTCCTTCAAAATTGCAGAGATCGGATAATTGCTCTGGACGGATGTGAGATTCCCAATATTTTCCTGCTGGGTGAAATTTGAAAAAATCGGAAATTGCTTCCTCTCCAGCATGTCCAAATGGTGGGTTTCCAATGTCGTGCGTCAAGGCAGCGGCAGCTACTATGGCACCAATATCATGCGCAGAAATACCTCTATTACTTAGGTTTGGATATTTCTTGAGTAGAAACTCCCCGGCTACTTTTCCAAGAGATCTACCCACGCTTGACACTTCAAGACTATGTGTGAGCCTAGTGTGGACAAAAGCTTGTTCTGGAAGAGGGAAAACCTGAGTTTTATCTTGAAGATTTCTAAATGGTGCTGAAAAAATAATTCGATCATAATCTACTTCAAATTCACTTCTTGGATCCTGCGGCTGTTGTTTGTCCGGAGTATCACCAAATCTCCCCTTGGTGAGGAGGTATTCCCATTTCATCATCTGCAAAAATAAGAAGGTCTTGGCATTTTCTCGTACGATAGCCAAGAATCGTAATGGCATGTTGTTTGCACAATAGGCTAGTATACTAAACCAACCATATCCATGAAGACAATTTTGAATTATCTTATGCTAGCACTTATGACAGTTGTAGGGTTCTCCTGCAATACTGATGATAAACTTGATGCTAGATCTGCAAAAGTTAATTTCTACCTGGTAGACGCTCCGGGAGATTTCGATGAGGTATGGATTGAAGTCATTGCTTTGCGCATTAAAGCTGATGACAATGATCCGGACAATGACAATGATCTTGAAGACGATTCTGATGAATCTTCATGGGTGGAGATTCCATTTGAAGAAGGAAGTAGATATGTCAATCTTATGGATCTGACAGGAGAGAACTCGCAGTTTTTAGGATCAGAGATTTTTCCCGAAGGTGAAATTGATCAGCTGAGATTGGTATTAGGCGATGACAATTACGTAGTAAAAGACGGGAAGCGCTTAGCCCTGAAAACTCCAAGTGCACAGCAAAGTGGCCTGAAGATTAAACTGAATGAGTCTATCGAAGGAGGAAAGTCGTATGAAATTGTAATAGACTTTGATGTCAAAAAGTCGATCGTACTAGCAGGAAACTCAGGGAATATTAATTTGAAGCCGGTGTTGAGAGCTTATATGATTGATGCAGCAGCTCGAATTACAGGTCAGGTATTTCCAAAAGAAGCCCAACCTATAGCTGTTAAAGCAGTCAAAGGAGGCCTTGAATACAACACGTTTGTAGATGAAAATGGTAATTTTAAAATCCAGGGAATAGATGATGGCTTATATACTTTGACCTTTACTCCTAATTCAGGTTATATCGCTGTCATAAAAAATGGAGTCCCAGTAGAAGAAGGAAAAATGAAAACAATCGATCCGATTACCCTCTTACCTAAGCAGTAAATTTAAAGCCAGTTTGAACTGGCTTTTTTTGCCTTATTTTTTAGGCTAAATTTGCCGCTGTGAATAAAACCAATTTACTCTTTTCGCTTCTTACAGCTTGCCTGCTCTATTCCTGTGAGCCGGCAGATTCAGGACCAAAGGCTTTGGTTAATTTAATTCTAGTGGATACTCCCGCAAAATGGGATTCTGTACTTGTAGAAATTGAAGGAGTAGAGGTGGAGCTCCTTGTTCAGGGTAGGGAGATGGAAAGTCAGCGCTTCTTTTTTGAATACAAAACAGGAGATAAGCAGATTCGGGTAAGTGACTTAATTGGAGGCAGAGGACTGATACTGGGAAGAGAAGAACTTCCAACAGGTAAAATTATCGGTCTATCTGTCCAAATGGGGCGAAATCATGTGCTTTATCAAGGAGAAAAGGGATTCAACATGCCACTGGAGGATGTCAATGATCCCTTTTTTCCATTGGCAATAGAATTGGACTTAGAGGGTGGTATTGCCTATGATTTGATCTTGGATATGGATTTAGAAAAATCTATCCTTCAAAAATCCACAGCTCCATTAACTTTTCAATTAGCACCCGTTTTTACTCTTGTGGAAGGGGCTTCATCAGGAGAACTTCGGGGAACTGTCTCTCCCTTGACACTGAAACCAGCTATCTATCTAATTCAAGGGAAAGATTCCACCAGTACTCATCCGACTACTTCCGGCGGGTATTTATTCAGAGCAGATCCAGGAAATTATTCACTTTACTTCGACCCAAAAGACATCAGATATGTGGGTGAGACGGTCTTTAATTTGGTAATAGAAGGGGGAAAAACCACCGATGTTCCTGTTCATACCTTCAAAATCAAGCCATGAGCCCGATTGATGAGCGATATATGCAGCGGGCGCTAGCCCTTGCAGCGATGGGTTTAGGGAGTGTTAGCCCAAATCCTATGGTAGGTTGTGTGATCGTTCATGATGATCAAATCATTGGCGAGGGATACCATCAAAAATACGGTGAAGCACATGCAGAAGTGAATGCAATCAATGCGGTGAAAGATCAATCCTTACTCCAAAATGCGACCGCCTATGTAACCTTGGAGCCTTGTGCCCATTGGGGAAAAACGCCCCCTTGTGCAAATCTTTTTGTTGAAAAGAAGATAGCCCGTGTAGTGATTGCAGTAGTAGATTCCAATCCTTTGGTAGGGGGAAAAGGAATTAAAATTTTAGAAGGCGCAGGAATAACCGTGATTTCAGGAGTTTTAGAAAAAGACGCCCGGATTCAGAACAAGCGGTTTTTTACTCAAATAGAGAAAAAAAGACCGTATGTCATTTTGAAGTGGGCACAAACTGCCGATGGTTTTGTGGCCAGATCAGACTTTTCTTCCAAATGGGTCAGTAATTCGGCAAGCCGGCAATTGGTCCATAAGTGGAGAGCAGAAGAGGATGGGATTTTGGTTGGAAAAAATACAGCAATTTACGATGATCCTTCCTTGAATATCAGAGAATGGGTGGGAGAAAATCCAATACGTTTGGTTATTGACTCTAGATTGGAATTGCCCCAAAACCTCAAACTTTTTGATCAGACTATTCCTACCATTTGTTTTAATACCACAAAGTCAGAAAAGCTGGAAAATTTGGAATATGTAAGCCTGAGTGAGGGCTTTGAGTTATCCGAGTTGCTCGATGAGCTGGTCAAGCGAAATATTCAAAGTATTATCGTGGAGGGAGGAAGTTTTCTTCTTTCTAAATTTATATCGGCCGAACTTTGGGATGAAGCTCGAGTGTTTACAAGCCAAAATAAGTTTGATACAGGTATCCCTGCCCCAAAATTGAATCAAGTCACTGCTGAATCCTATCAAATCCAATCGGATTTACTCCAAATCTATTACCATGTCTGAAAACCTTTATATCCCTGTTTCTGCTAGTAAATTGGAGAAATATGAAGCCATCCTTCCACAAATCGATGCGCTGATTTCTGAAGAGTCAGACCTCTATGCAAACCTTGCAAATATTTCTGCCGCACTGAAGGAAGCTTTTGGATTTTTCTGGGTGGGGTTTTACTTAGTGAAAGGGAATCAATTGGTGCTTGGACCTTTTCAAGGGCCGATAGCTTGTACCCGAATCAATCTGGGCAAAGGTGTTTGTGGAACAGCTTGGAAGGAAAAGAAAACACAATTAGTACCTGATGTTGAGATCTTTCCGGGGCATATTTCCTGCAGTGCCGCATCCAAATCTGAGGTTGTGGTGCCTGTGTTTAAAGGAGGCGAAGTGGTAATGGTACTGGACGTGGATAGTGACGAGCTGAATGATTTTGATTCAGTGGATCAGGAGTATTTAGAGAAGTTGATGGGGATGCTAGAAAGAACTTTTAAGTAATACGCTACGGAGCGTTTCATATATACTTTAAAATGTGATAATGACAATTATTAAACTGGAATCATAAAAGATCTTGAAAATAGGCTAGATCAACATCACCTGTAATAAGAAACTTTTGCAGAAAGTACCTGCGCTTCAAAATTGTTTATTTTGAAGTATTCGAGCGTAGCCTAAGTCCCATTTGAATTTAAAATTACTTTTTGACTTTGACCGAGAATCGATTTCACCTTACTTGGAAAAATTACCTGATTTATCAGTAGCAGTAAAGGAAATGGTGGTGTTAAATAAGTAATGCTAGATGTTTATTGTAGTGACAAATAAAGTATTTGATAGCTCCGATATGATTGTCTAGTTTCTTGGAAAAAGATAACGTTTTTCTGACCAGCCTGCTGCACCTCT
>Ga0222706_1000134_pt1 | contig 22278 bp, 19 predicted proteins | sample AntAcemetage1572_FD_179829 | JGI IMG/M metagenome (GOLD analysis project Ga0222706, IMG submission 179829) | Saline water microbial communities from Ace Lake, Antarctica - #1572 | ecosystem: Environmental > Aquatic > Non-marine Saline and Alkaline > Saline | place: Antarctica: Ace Lake...
TGCATGAAATTGATTACGATGAGAAATATTTGTTTAAACCTATTGAATAGATGCTGTACCTACGGCACAGGGGGTTGGTTTTGAATTTGTTTTTTTCTACCCATATATAGCCTCTACGAGGCTCTTCCGATCAGACTGGCGGTTCATCAAATTGTCCCATTAGGGACAATCTCTGGGTAGAAAATATGAATGATGTTTTATCGAACCGTGCCGTTAGGTACGTAATATGAATTATTCAGATGCTGTACCTATGGCACAGATGGGTCGTTTTGCATTGTTTTTCTACCCATATAGCCTCTACGAGGCTTTTCATTGTACCAAATTTAGCTGTGTTATGTTCATGTGATTGTCCCGTTAGGGACAATATCTGGGTAGAAAATATGAATGATGTTTTATCGAACCGTGCCGTCAGGTACGGAATATGAATCATTTCTAGATGCTGTACCTACGGCACAGGGGGGTTTGGTTTTGCGATTGTTTTTCTACCTATATATAGCCTCTACGAGGCTTTTCATTGTACCAAATTTAGCTGTGTTATGTTCATGTGATTGTCCTATTAGAGACAATATCTGGGTAGAAAATATGAATAGAAACCCCCAAAAATCTAAACATTCTCCTCATCGTTGCCGATGATCTGGGTTATGCGGATTTGGGAAGTTTTGGTGGAGATATCGAGACTCCAAATCTAGATGAATTGGCTAAAAATGGAATTCGCTTCAGCAGATTCCATGCTGGAGTGAGTTGTGCAGTGAGTCGGGCCATGTTTCTCACCGGCAACGACAATCACATCGCAGGTATGGGTGTGCAAAGTGTATACAGTGAAGTCGCCGGCTACGAAGGCTATCTATCAGATCGGATTGCGACGATTCCTGAGCTTTTGCAAAGCAAAAGCTATCATACCTATATGGTTGGCAAATGGCATTTGGGACTAAAAATCCAACATGACCCTTCGCAATGTGGATTGCAAAATCTTATAATACTCCCGAAGGTGGAGCCAATCATTACAATAATCTTGGCGTCCTTTCTCAAGTTCTCACCTCTATTTATCGTGAGAATGGTGAAGAATCGGAATGGCCTAAAGGAGCCTATTCTACAGATTTCTACACAGATAAGCTTATCGAATATATTAAAAGTGACCAAGGAGATGGTAAGCCTTTTTTCACTTATGCTGCTTACACCTCTCCTCATTGGCCGCTTCAAGTGAGTGAAAAGTTTTGGAGGAAGTACGAAGGCAATACGATGAAGGCTACGAAAAACTTAAGGTAAAACGCTTCGAAAGTCTAAAAAAAGCAGGAATGATCTCCGAAAATGCCATCCTCCCATCTTCCCACCCAGACATCAAGCCGTGGAGTTCCCTTTCTCCGGAGGAGCAAGAAAAGGAAGCGCGTAAGATGGAACTCTATGCCGGAATGGTGGATAATCTGGATTATAATATCGGCCGTCTGATCAACTACCTCAAAGAGATCGGCGAGTATGAGCACACCTTGATCATATTTTTGTCCGACAATGGCGCCGCAGGCGAAGATTTTTATTGTCGGGATGGCTTCAAAGAGCTTCTTCAGGCTAACTTCACAGATTCATACGACGATATGGGCAAACCCAATTCCTTCATTTCTTATGGTCCACAGTGGGCTGAGGCCAGTAGTGCACCTTTCAAATATTACAAAAGTTTTAGTACCGAAGGAGGTATGACGGTGCCTATGATTGTGTCAGGACCTGGGGTCAACGCTCAAAATTCCGTCAACGACTCCTTTTTCACCGTGCTGGATTTAGCTCCTACAATCTATGAATTGACCGATACAGCTTATCCAAAAGAATGGAACGGTAAACCAATTCAACCCTTGCTCGGGGCATCTTTAGTACCTGTCTTGGAAGGAAGGATAAAATCAATCCACGAGGATGACTACGTTTTCGGATTTGAACATAGCGGTATGGCGATGCTGCGCAAAGGAAAATGGAAAATCACAAACACGGAAAAGCCATTTGCCATCGATAATTTCCAGCTTTATAATCTTTCTGCAGACCTTGGAGAGCAAAAGGACCTAAGCAAATCAAACCCTGAGAAATACCAAGAAATGCTCATTGAATGGCGCAATTGGACTCAAAAAGTTGGGGTAATTTTTCCGACACCAAAAACAACTGATTCAAAATAAAATTCCATAGGTAATGAAGCTAAAATTTACACTATTCAACAGCCTCTCTCTTTTATTACTACTATTTTTCGGAGCCAACTTGTCGGCAGATGCCCAGACCTATGGCAAAAATGGAATGGTGGTTTCTGACCATTATTTAAGCTCGGAAGTTGGAATTGCCATTTTGAAAAAAGGGGGAAATGCCATTGATGCGACGGTGGCTACAGCTTTATCGCTGGCGGTGACACATCCCGAGGCTGGCAATATTGGCGGAGGAGGTTTTATCGTTTTCATGAAGTCAGACGGTGCTGTGACCACCTTTGATTTTCGGGAAAAAGCACCAGCGGCAGCAAGTCCCACCATGTTTTTGGATGAAAATGGAAAGATCAGAGATAATTCCAATCACAAAGGACTGCTCTCTGTGGGTGTACCGGGGACAGTAGCTGGTCTCCATCAAGCTCATCAAAAATACGGGAAATTACCTTGGGCGGAACTGGTCCAACCTGCAATCGATCAAGCGAAAAGCGGCTTTCTAATGTCTTGGGGTTTCTATAATGTGGCAGTTCAGCGATCCAAAATGGATGCTTCCTACGACATCATGCAGAACTTCTTTCGCGGGGCAAATGGAGAAGTAGTTGCTCCCGGAGAGCTCTGGAAGCAACCCGCCCTTGCCAAGACTTTGGAAGCGATACGAGATCAGGGCAGAGATGGCTTTTACAAAGGAGCAGTAGCCGCCGAGATCGAATCTTATATGAAGGCGAATGGGGGAATCATCACCCAAGAAGATTTAGCAAGCTATGAAGCAGTAGAACGAGCTCCGTTGAAATCCACTTTCAAAGGATATGAGATCTTTTCCATGCCTCCTCCAAGTTCGGGTGGCGTTGCTTTGATCGAGATGATGAATATGATGGAGGTGGCAGATATCGCTAAGATTGAATTTAACTCCACTGCCTATGTGCACCTAGTAGCTGAAGCAATGCGAAGAGCTTTTGCAGACCGTGCTGAATTTTTAGGAGATCCAGATTTTAATGCTGATATGCCTATTGATCGATTGATCTCAAAGGAATTTGCGAAGCAAAGATTTGAAAACCTTGACATGACTAAGGCATCAAAAAGTGATTCTTCCAAATACGGTCAACTTTATGGAGGTGATCATACCACCCATTTTTCAGTGATAGATAAAGATGGAAATGCAATTTCACTTACCTATACGTTGGAGAATAGCTATGGAGCAGGAATGGGATCTTCCAAACTTGGCTTCATCTTTAATAATGAAATGGGAGATTTTAACCCTGTTCCCGGCGTCACCAACAATAGCGGCCAAATCGGCTCTGATCCTAACTTGGTGGCGCCTGGAAAACGCATGCTGTCCAGTATGACACCGACAATTGTAGCGAAAGATGGTAAGCCCTACTTAGTCATCGGAAGTCCGGGGGGAAGGACGATCATCAATACCGTTTTTCAAACAGTCTTGAGCGTTCTAGCTTATGACATGCGGATAGACCGTGCGATCGAAGCGATGAAAATTCACCATCAGTGGCTTCCCGATCAGATTCTTTATGAGCGAAACTTACTTTCACCTGATACACGTGATGCACTGGAAAAAATGGGCCATACACTTCGGCCTACAACTACTATCGGAGTATTGATGGGAATCACCTATGATGCGAAGCTTGGAGTATTTGTAGGAGCTGCCGATTCGGCAAGTGAGGACGGCGCGGCGAGAGGATACTAAATTTATGATTATCCACTTTCTTGCTATAAATCACAAAAAAGTAAAATACAATTGGTCTCATCCGGATAGCTACACCTTAAGTTTATTTCATGAGATATTAAGGATTTTGAAGTATAATTGAATGTTTCGGCCTGCCTCGTGTCGGCGAGTCTTCCATCCCAAAAGTGAAGAAATAAGCTTATGGTGTAATGCCTCATATACAAATTAGAATTTTAGAATAAACTACTGCAATGAGTGAAGTAAAAGAAACGGGTTTAAAAAGAGAAATTGGTGTTTGGGGGCTCTCGGCTAACATCGTCAATATTATTGTTGGTGCGGGGATCTTTGTCCTACCGGCAATTGTGGCTGAGATCATGGGATCTTCAGGGATCATTGTGTACCTATTTTGTGGATTTTTGATCGCTTTAGTAATGCTTTGCTTTGCAGAGGCAGGCAGTAAAGTCACCCGATCAGGAGGAGCATATGCCTATGTGGAAACTGCCTTTGGTCCTTATCCAGGATTTCTGACAGCAATATTTATGGTCACCGGCAGCGTTTTTTCTGATGCGGCAGTAGCCAATGCCTTGGTAGAATTAATCGGATTGGCATTCCCTGTTTTTACCGCTCCGGTAAACAGATTCCTCCTGTTGTTCGTCCTGTTTTCAAGCTTGGCATTCCTCAATGTTATTGGTGTAAAACAAGGAATCGGACTCGTCAAAATAAATACTGTCGCAAAACTCACCCCAATCTTACTGTTGATTTTTTTTAGTTGGAAAGATGTTTCGTTTTCTAATTTGTACTGGGAGACAACACCTTCCTTCAGTCAATTTGGTCAAGCGTGCCTGATTTTGTTTTTTGCCTTTCAAGGTGGGGATGTAGGGCTCACAGTTGGGGGAGAGATCAAGGATCCCCAAAAGACTGTCCCAAAGGCAATTTTCTTCGGAATTCTGTTCGTCTTAATACTCTACATTCTTATTCAAACCATTGCTCAGGGAGTTCTGGGAGATCAATTATCAGGATATAAAGAAGCTCCACTGGCGGCAGTGGCTAACATTGTTTTCGGACCGATCGGATATACTGTATTGTTGGTGGGTGCCGGAGTTTCAATGTTCGGCATGTTGAGTGGAGAGATTTTGAATCTGCCAAGAGTTATTTTTGGCTTGGCAAGTGATCGGATCATCCCAATAGATAAATTGGCAGCTATCCATCCTCGATTTAAAACACCGTATTTGGCAATTTTGCTTTATGCAGGCCTTGGTTTTACGCTAGCCGCAATAGGGGGTTTTCGCCAACTGGCTATTATAGCTTCGGCGAGTATGCTCTTGGTGTATTTTGGGGTTTCCCTTTCAGTAATCTGGCTAAGAAAGAAACAACAATTTAAGTCTGGAGATTTCAAAATTCCATTTGGCTATACGGTTCCGATTCTGTCGGCGGCGATTATTCTTTTTTTCCTTTCCAATCTGAATGGATACCAAAAAACTGGGATGGTCATATTCTTTATTGCCCTGTCAGTAGTTTACTTCTTGGTGAAGGCGATTAATACCAAAAAAATAAAAAAATAAAAGTGAGTATTCGTCACGTTATACGTTCCGATCAAAAGCAAAATATTAGTTTATAATTATGAAAGGGTTTTTATCGAAGGATTTTGGGAGAGATTTGATAAAGCAAATCAGCATTAAATATGGCAACCTACATAACTCCGAAAAGTCATTAAAATGAAATTCATAAAACGGGGAAAAACTTTCGTCAAGCTCGAACTCATCAATCTTTTTGGTCTTGAACATATCTCTGATCCGTAGATTTCGCGGGATGAAAATCACCAAGTATACGAGGTCTGGAGTGTTCGCAGGAACTGGCGATTCAGCCCGCGGTGCTGCTGTGGACAGAGGTTATTAATTATTAAATCTAAAACCGAATAAATGAGCAAAGTTAAAAAAAACCATCTCAGCCGAGAACTAGGCGTCTGGGATGTAATCACTAATGTGTTGAGTATTTCCATCGGAAGCGGGATATTTCTACTGCCGGCTTTGGTCTATGTGATTTTAGGTCATGGCAGTATTTTAGCCTACGTTTTCTGTGGACTTATCTTCTTGTTTTTGGGGCTTTGCTTTGGAGAATTGAGCAGTAGGGTGTCAGATACCGGAGGCTTGTATGTGTATATTGATAGAGCATTTGGACCTCTGGCTGGTTTCATTGCCAATGTTCTCTACTGGTTTGGAGTAGGGGTACTAGTGTGTGGGGCACTGATGAATGCACTGGCAGATATTGCCGGCACCTATTTTCCCATTTTCTTAGAGACATGGGCGAGACTTACTTTTTTCGCAGTCATCACTTTTCTAAGCTGCTATCTCAATATCAAAGGAATCAAAGACAGCATGGTCTTCATCAAAGTGTTGACTTGGACCAAAGTAATCTGCTTGATGGCATTAGTTGCAGTTGGACTAACTCAAGTAGACCTTGCCAACATTTCTTGGGAAGGTTTTCCTGAGTTCAATAAAGTAGGGGAAGCATCCATACTCCTGGTTTTTGCCTTTTTGGGTTGTGAATTATCTATTTCTGTAGGTGGAGAATTAAAAAACCCCACGAGGACCGGGCCAATAGGGTTTGTCGCAGGAATTGCGTTAGTGGTTTTTGCATTTGTGGCTATTCATCTGGCGGTTCAAGGTGTACTCGGGAATTTATTACTTACAAATCAGGAAGCTCCTTTGGCTGAATTGGCCAAAGAACTGTTTGGAGAATTTGGTTTTCTTTCAATATTGCTTCTTTCATTCATCGCAGTTTGGAGTACGCTCAGCTCAATTTTTACACTTCTACCCCGAGTTTTATTTGCTGGAGCACAAGATGGTCTGATGCCTAAAATCCTAGCAAAAATTCATCCCAGGTACAATACACCATATTTAGCCATTGTATTTTTAGGAATTTTGGGCTTTGCTTTTGCAGCGTCAGGCAGCTTTCAATATTTATTGATTTTGGTGACAGGAGCTAGTTTGGTTCTTTATTTTGGGGCAATCCTAGCCTTCTTCAAATTAAGAATAATCGATAAGCGATCAGGAGGAGACGTCTTCAAGGTTAAAGGAGGATATTTGATAGGCTCGATTACTTTGGTCGCTTTGGGCTGGGTTTTTTCACAATTACAGGCCACGGAGATTCAAGGAATTTCTATATTTATCGGGATTCTGGTTGTCATTTATTACGTTCTTAACTATTTCAAACTCAAGAATAGAAACCAATTGCTTTAATTTTTCTGACTTAACTGAACTAAGATAATCATGAAAAGGAGACAATTTATTTCTTCGGCAGCACTCAGTGTGACTGCGATGAGCACCTTCGGTTTTATCTCTTTTGATGGTAAAAAATACGTGGGTGATTGTGCTACTACTTCAGATATCTTGGGGCCATTTTATCGGCCTGAGAGCCCTTTCCGCTCCAGCTTTCACATCGCTGGGGAGACTGGAAAAAAGGTTGAGCTAAGCGGTAAAGTTCTACACCAAGATTGTACCACTCCTTATAAAAATGCAAAAGTTGAACTTTGGCATTGCGATGCAGCAGGAGTATATGATAATTTTACTTCAGATTTCCGTTATCGAGGAACTGTTATGACGGATAGTGATGGTAGCTATTCCTTCCAAACTATTCTTCCCGTTCCTTATGATGCGGGAGGCGGCTTGATTCGTCCGGCTCATTTCCATCTGATGGTCACTGCTGAAGGCTACCAATCTCTTGTCACTCAACTTTATTTCCAAGGCGATAAAAATGTAGCCAGTGATCCTTGGGCTTCCAGATCTTCCAATCGAGTGTTAGAAGTCAGAGCGCTTACCAACGGGACAAGTCAAGTGATTTATAATGTAGGAATGGCTTCCAAATTGGCAGTAGAGCCTGCATCTTTGAAGAAACTCGTTGGGCTTTATCAAAATGAAAGCAAGCCTGAGGGAATCTTAGCGCTGTTCGAATATGAAAATAGTCTGTGGATGAAAAATGAAGCTTTTGGAAATCAATTTTCCTATCTCGGAAATAATGTTTTTGAAATGCCCAATCACCCCGAGGGAACGAACGTATTTATGACGTTTGAATTTCCGGCATCAGGAGCCATTCAAGTTTCTATAGCTAGCAAAGATTCCACACCCAATACATTTATTAAACAATCATAAATCCATGAAAATCAAATTTTTCCTAATCGCTGTCTTAGCGCTTTTTGTTCAGATCGAACTCCAAGCCCAGCAAAAAACCAATCTTGAGCTTACCGATCTTTTTGATCTGGAATACATCTCTGATCCACAGATTTCTCCTGATGGGATGAAGGTCATTTACGCTCGAAATTTCAAAGATATCATGACTGACAGAGATTACGGGAATCTCTGGATGGTCAACATAGATGGCTCCCAAAACCGACCTTTGACTCAAGGGAATCAGCGCGATTTTAGTCCGGTTTGGTCGCCAGACGGAAGCAAAATTGCCTATCGATCCAATGGACAAGACGAGCGGGTAAAACTGTTTGTGCTTTATCTCGATACGAGAGAGTCCGTGGCTTTGACCAATTCTGCTAATGCTCCCGGATCTGTAACCTGGTCACCTGATGGGCAAAGTTTAGCCTTTACTCAGTTTGTGCCTAAGGCAAAGAAATCTATGCTAACCATTCCGGGTAAGCCTCAAGGTGCCGAGTGGAATGAGCCGCCGATCTTTATTGATGAGCTAAACTATCGCAGTGATGGTGCTGGCTATCTGCCAAGCGGAAAGAGTCAAATCTTTACAATAGGACTTTCCGGAGGGAAGGCTCGACAGCGCACTTTTGAAGACAAAAATTACGGTTCTCCCATCTGGTCTGCCGATGGAAAGGCACTCTTTTTCTCCGCAAATCTCAATGAAGATTTAATCGCAGAACCTGCCAATTCAGAAATTCATCAGCTTGATCTTTCAGATGGAAGCATCAAAACGCTGACGGATAGATTTGGTCCAGATTCCAACCCTGTGCTTTCCCCTGACGGAAAAATGATCGCTTACACGGGAAATGACGATTCCTTTCAAGGCTATCAGGTTACCAATCTTTATATCATGAATACCGATGGCTCTGGGGTAAAAAACCTGACCGCCGATCTTGATCGTGATGCAGGCGATCCGCAATGGGAATCCAATGGAAAAGGAATTTACTTTCAATATTCTGAGAAAGGGGGAGTCAAAGTCGGCCACGTGACACTTTTGGGCAAGATCCGAACGGTAGTCGAAGGACTTGGAGGCTTGGATCTCGGTCGTCCTTATAATGCTGGAAGCTATTCAGTTTCTACAAATAATCGATTTGCTTACACCCTTGGAGGAGCTCATCCGGCAGATTTGGCAGTCTGGGTTGATGGAAATGTAAAGCAGATTACTGCCGTGAATGATGATGTGTTTTCTTACCGTGAAATAGGCAAAGTGGAAGAAATCGGGTGGAAGTCTTCCTTTGATCAGCTCGATATTCAAGGCTGGATCGTGACACCGCCGGGCTTTGATCCAAGCAAAAAGTATCCTTTTATCCTAGAGATTCACGGCGGACCTTTTGCCATGTATGGCAATTCCTTTTCCTATGAAGTTCAAGCTTATGCTGCTGCAGGCTATGTGGTACTTTATACTAACCCCCGTGGAAGTACAGGTTACGGACAGGAATTTGGTAATTCTATTCATCACGACTATCCAAATCATGACTATGATGACTTGATGTCTGGGGTAGATGCGGTTATTGAAAAAGGCTATATCGATACCAAAAATTTATTTGTAACGGGAGGCTCAGGTGGAGGAGTCTTAACTGCATGGATTATAGGAAAGACCAACCGCTTCAAAGCAGCTGTAGTCGCAAAGCCCGTGATCAACTGGACGAGTTTTGTCCTTCATGCGGATAGCCCTGCTTATTTTGCCAAGTATTGGTTTGGAGCCCTGCCTTGGGAAGATATCGAAAATTACTGGAGAAGATCGCCGCTTTCACTGGTGGGAAATGTCAAAACTCCAACCATGCTTTTGACAGGAGAAAAAGACTTTCGAACACCGATTTCTGAGTCAGAGCAATATTATGCAGCCTTAAAACTAGTCGGAGTTGAAGCTGCCATGGTACGCATCCCAAATGCTTCCCATGGATTGGTGAATCGTCCGAGCATGTTGATGAGCAAGTCTGCATCGATTTTGAGTTGGTTCAATCATTACAGAGATCAGGAATAGCCTGATCTCTTTTTTATTCTAAACCTATGAGTCATGAAAAAGCTACTTTTTACTCTAGTTCTAAGTTTTTCTATGTTAGCAACCGCGAAATTATATGCTCAAGAAGTTGAGATTAAAAAAATTGAGGCACAAAGGGCAGCTTCAAATGAAGCACTTCGCAACTTTGATGAGGACCTAAATAGTACTTTTATGACCGACGATGTCTTGATCACAACTGGTGCCGGGATTTTGCTTTCAGGGAAGGCCGAACTTATGGCGTACGTAAAAAATACAAGTGGACGAAGAATGTATTGGGTCCGAACGCCTGATGAAATCTTAGTGAATTCACTCAGCCAATTGGCTTGGGAAAAAGGAACTTGGGAAGGCTTTTATGAAGATTCAACAGCGTCAATTGTCGGAGGGAATTATGCTGCACAATGGACCAAAATCTCTGGAGTCTGGTTAATGAAGTCGCAGCTATTTGTCACTTTACCAAAGTGAATTAATAGAAGACGAAACCCCATTAAACCAATCTGACGTCTCCAAAAAAGACCTGATCAGCACGCTGAAAAAGAAAAATTGGAAATCTTATTTCAAGGAATTTTTTATGCTTTTTCTAGCTGTGTTTTGTGGGTTTTTGGCAGAGAACTATCGGGAAATTTTAAGTGTACAGAAGATTGAAAAAGAGTATATCCAATCTCTAGTTGAGGATTTGAAAACGGACACAACCAACCTCAGCTTGTATAGCTCCTTCTAGAAGGGGAAAAGTATAATGATGGATTCTCTGGCCGGGATGCTACTGTCCAACGAGCGGAAGTTGATGAGGAATGAAATTTACTTTTTAGCTCGGCAAGTATTCAATGAATAGCCATTTATTCACTCCGGTGATGCTATACAGCAGTTAAAAAAACGCAGGGAATCTACGTCTGATCGGCAAAAGAAACGTGGTCAATGAATTGCTTACCTATGAGAAAAAAGTGAAAGTCCTTGCAAGGATGGGATGAAAATGACATTAAGACTAAGACCGCCTTTCGCGAGATGGGAGGTAAAGTTTTTAATTCCTTGAAATTGAATAAGACTATGAATTCAGAAATGAGATTCATTATGCCCACCATCAACCCACAATTGATTACAGATGATTTTAACGTCATCAATGAGATTGCTTGTCAAATTCACTACCTATCCAAAATGACAAAAGGGAATAGCTTCAGGGCGGAATCTTTAAGATCCGGCGCCGGTCGCTTATTGGAATTGATTCAAGCCGAATATAAATTAAGGTGATGGAAAATATTTTGTTTAATCAGCTGCAATGTCATCGGTAACTGTATTCTCGTTCTTTCTCTAGACTGAATCGATATTATTGCTAATATTAACCGAATTCTATGTTGGTTTTATTTCTGACTGGCAGAGAGGCGGACACACAAAATCTTTTTATAAATAACTAAAACTACTATGGGACTATTTTGGAATCTAATCCAGCAAAGCCAAATCTCGGATCAAAAAAACAAAGCTTCTACACTCGAAATGAGAGTAGCCAATTTGGAGCAGGAACTCAATCAAACAAGAATTATCCTTCAAAAGACTTTAAAGATTCTTGAAGAACAAACTGGAAAAGATATCGATGGAGACGGGAAAGTGGGCTAAGAAAGAGGAATTGTTTTCCAATAAATTTTAATTGTTAAAAAAGATAATGATCTCATTTTTTAGAAAAATTTGCTGGAAGCTTCTTACTCAAAATCGAGTTAGTCAATACCTAGTCTATGCCATCGGAGAGATTTTTTGGTGGTGATCGGAATTCTAATCGCGTTAAGCATTAACAACTGGAACGAAGACCGAAAGTCCAAAAAGTTTGAAAAGGAAATTCTTTTTTTGATTGACCAGAACCTGCAGCGAGATTCAATCCTGTTAGCTGAAGAACTCTTCAAAACCAAACAGGCGATTGAATTGACCGACCGGTTGCTGGAGCAAGTGGACTTGAAAACTATGATGACCGCTTAAATTTCTGGATGGGAAAAATCATTTCCTTCGAACGTTTTAAATCTCAATCCAGTGCTTTTGAGGTTTTGAAAGCGAAAGGAATAGAAGCGATTTCAGATAATGAACTTCAGCTTGCTTTGATTTCTTATTATGACGTGAGTTTGTTCCAAGTTTACCAAAGTCTGAATGACGTTGAAGAAGCATTCATCGCCGATTGGACCTCTGTTATGAAGCAAGACTTTTTGGATTATAAATGGATGGATTATTGCCAGCTCATCGACTCCAAAACATTCTTTGAAAAACCTTCTTCCATTGTCCTTTTCAAATTGTACCAGGATAATCGGGAAGGGTCTGAAAAAAATATAGAAAGTGCTCTTAAAAAGATTTTTGAAATCAGATCTCTTACAAAGTCTCATATTCAATGATTTCATTTTTCAGAAAAATCCGCCAGAAGCTCCTGCAGCAAAACCAAGTTACCAGATACTTCATCTATGCCTTGGGGGAGATCTTGTTGGTGACCATTGGGATTCTGATTGCCTTGCAATTAAACTCCTGGAAAGAGGAGCTCGCTAATCGTGTGGCAGAAATCAATTTTTAGCAAGAGGTCTTGGACGATTTGGAAAAGTACAAGCAGAAAATTACTGGCATCCGAAAATTCAATGAAAATCGAATCGAAATGCTTTCGTGGCTGCTGGAGCGTGTCAGGGATCCGGCAATTCCACTGAAGCTTGTTGAATTTGGTCAGCATGTGGAACCACTTTATTACAATGAAACCACGATCAGCTTTGATGCATCTTTCGAGGTTTCAAAAAGTACCGGAATAGTTAATGGTTTTGATAATAAGCAGCTTTACAAAAGGCTGATCCAATACTACTCCGAGTTTAGCCAGATTGAAAGTATCAATTCTTCGACGCTATGCCTGTTGGAAAGTCAATTTGAACCCTTGCTGTCATCCCATGTGAAAAACTAACTATTTGACAGTTCTGCGATTTGAGCCAGGTCTCAGGGAATCAATCGTTTGTTTTATGAACACTCAGAAAGCATTGCCGATAAGCGGAATATCAACCCCCTTCCAGAAATCACAGCACCCATGCAAAGTCCTGAATTCGAATCTTTCCTCATTGGAGATTTGGGCCGATCTTTTAACTCGATTGCCAAATTAGAACAGCGATTCACGCAAGCAGAAGAAATCCAAAGTCAGATCCAAGAGTTTTTAGAAAAATGGACCTAAAATTACCAGACAATTTTCCATTCCGAATTGTGTTACAAAATTAATGGGGGCAGTTCTCCAGTGCTTTTATAAATTTTATCCTAGCTTGCTAAATGGATTTCTTTATGCAGAGAAGTCTTTTTCCCAATTTTAAATCCATTAACCCAAATAATATCATGATCAAAGTAACCGTCCTTTATGGACATCCTACAGACTCTTTAGCTTTTGAAAGCTATTATGGAAGTACCCATATGCTTTTGGTGGGCAAAATCAATGGAATTGTAAAAGCCGAAGTCACCATGTTTTTACCGAATGCAGATGGCTCAAAGCCGGAATACTATCGAATGGCGGAACTCTATTTCGAAACTCCAGAAGATATGCACGCTGGGCTAGGTTCACCTGAAGGAAAAGCTACAACGGACGATCTGGCAAACTTCGCTACCGGTGGTGTCAAAATGCTAGTTGGGACGGTTGTGTAGAAACTCTCGCCAAAGCGATTATCATCATTCAAGCTAAATTCTAAAGTGCTTTCGACTAGTTGCATTTCTAGGCTTCTTATTGCTTGTAGGATCAGCCGTTCCTGTCTTACGTACGGTTTCGAGAGCTGTTAAAAAGAAATTCATTCATTCTGAAGACTTGCTTACAGGTAGTCTCGAACCAGTGAGGTTCATGGAATAAAATTATACTTCTGGAGATGCTGGACTACAAGAACTAAACCCCAAATTGGGTTATTTCTTTATGTTCCTCAGTAAAGCTTTGGTACCCTGCCTGATTGGAAGTTCTTTACTATGCTTTTTAGGAAAGTAAAAATTCCACTTTGATTAATTCGTTGCCAATTTGATGCACTCCTTTGAGAATTCTTTGGGTCTGGGTAGCTGATGGTTATTTGTTTTCTTGATATACTGAGCCAGTGATTTTTGATTCATTCCGATTCTTTCTGATAAATCCTTACCGTTGAATAACCAGCAAAACACAAAAGGCCTGCCAAGGCAAATTCAAATTTTATCACTTCAATAGAATACTCGAAGCCCCCGTCTTCAAATAATAAGTTGACTAGGTCTAATGCTATGGCTTTTAATTCGGCGAAGTTATTCCCTCAGGTAGCAATTAGCTTTTTTTACACATTGGCCACCGCACTATAACCCAAGTCTTCCTTGATCACTGCGATACTTAATCTTGGCTTTTTTATCCTCCTTTAGTTTCAATTTTTGCTTGCTTCAGGATTACATTTAACACTCCTTTTTTTACTTCCTCGGTCACAAGAAAAGGAACAGGTATAGTTTCATCGTCAGTTGGGGTTTCATAATTATCTAGCTATCTGATTGTCGCATTTCATACCAACCATCTTTTTTAAGAAGGCTATGGAACTAAAGCTTTGTATGGTTTAAGGGGAATAAAAATAGTGCTTTGTAGTATGGTACTTTTTTAGAAAAAATTAAAAATCAAATGATTACCAGGTTGAAAAGGGTTGAAGAGTGACACATAGAGTCCTGCCAACAAAGCAGTAGAAACTAGTCCAACTTTCAAGCGGAAAGCGAAAATAAAAGTCATTATCCCTCTGGAATTGTAGTATTCTAGTTTTATCACTTTTCAGATAAACCGTGTATGAGATACGAACTTAGGGAAGGAATTATTCTGCTTTTGAAGAAAAAGGGGAAACCTACTTAAGTTTAAGTATCAAGATTTATAATAAGAAACATTTTACCTTAAAGTTTAGGAAAATCGAACATAATGGATTTAATTTCATCACATATTTCCAAATCGTCTCAATGAAAAGAACTTTACTATTCTCTTGCTTTTTTTTGATTTACTTTTTCACTTTCGCCCAAAAAGTCACTGTAAGCGGAACTGTAAAAGATGCCACCAATGGTGAGAGCCTCATAGGTGTCAATGTTTTTGATAAAAAGAATAGCAAAGGCTCGGTCACTAACAATTACGGGTTTTTCAGTTATTCCTTTTTTGATACCGACGTTGAACTCGTATTTAGTTATGTGGGCTACGAATCGATTGTAGTCGCTTTGAATGTGGAAAAAGATACGCTGTTGAATGTGGAACTTCAACAGTCAGGTGTACTAAATGAGGTGGTAATTGTAGGGCAAAAGGCAGATCCTATCCAAGAAAGCACGTTAATGGGCGTGGTCAATGTGCCTATCAGAGAAATCAAAAATATCCCTGCTTTGATGGGGGAAGTAGATATTTTCAAGGTTCTGCAACTACTTCCGGGAGTGCAATCAGGAGCTGAAGGTGCTTCGGGTCTCTATGTGCGAGGGGGAAGTCCTGACCAGAATCTAGTACTGCTGGACGGTGTTCCGGTATACAACGCCAGCCATTTATTTGGCTTTTTCTCGGTCTTCAATGCTGATGCCATCAATAATGTGGAGCTGATCAAAGGTGGATTTCCTGCCAGATATGGGGGAAGGCTTTCTTCAGTAATTGATATTACGATGAAGGAGGGGAACATGAAAAAATTTCAGGGCGAGAGTAGTGTGGGATTGATTTCTTCCAAGCTCACGCTAGAAGGCCCTATCGTAAAAGACAAGACCTCATTCTTGTTATCCGGCAGACGAACCTACCTGGACTTGATCGCAAGACCAATCATTCGAAAGCAAAGCGAAGGACAGGAAGACGTTGGTTATTATTTCTATGACGTCAACGCTAAGATCAATCACATCTTCAATCCAAAAAATAGGCTCTACCTCAGTTATTATGGAGGAAATGATGTAGCCTATTCAACCTATAATTCATCAAGAGAAAATTCAGGTAATTCTGGAAGTTTTAAGTCGAGTGAAGAAGCTGGATTGGGTTGGGGTAATAGCATCGCCGCTATAAGATGGAATCATATTTTCAATCAAAGGCTGTTCGCCAATTTCACAGGAACATTTACCGAGTATAAATTCAATCTATTTTCTGAATCCGAAGATGTCTTTACTGAAAACCCGGGAAGTAACGTCACCCGCAATTTTTACTCTGCCAATTATTTTTCAGGTATCAGAGATTTTGCATTGAAAGCAGATTTTGATTTTATCCCCAATCCTCAGCATTACATTCGCTGGGGAGGGATGATGATTGATCATAGGTTCAGCCCGGGAGTTTTTGTGACAAGGGAAAGTGAAAGGCCAGAAACCAGAGAAGGAGTTGCTCCTTCGGATTCTCAGGAGTTTTCAATGTATTTGGAAGATGATTTTAATATAGGCGACAGATGGAAATTCAATGTGGGTGCACATTTTTCAGGGTTTATTGCTGATACCAAGACGTATTCTTCCTTTCAGCCTAGGATAGCGATGAGGTATTTGTTGGATCCAAGTTCTTCCATAAAACTGTCTTATGTGCAAATGGCTCAGTTTGTCCATCTACTCACCAATGCCGGATTAGGCCTTCCAACTGATCTTTGGGTACCATCAACTGATCAGATTGGTCCTCAAGAAAGTTGGCAAGTGGCGGCCGGATATTTTAAGAGTCTTGGATACGGATTGGAGTTCTCTGCAGAAGCTTACTACAAAACCATGGATGGGGTCATTGAGTATCAGGATGGAGCTTCTTTCTTAAATACTTCCGCTGATTGGCAGGATAAAGTGACCTCAGGACAGGGAAGGAGCTATGGTCTGGAAGTCTTGCTGCAGAAAAAGACTGGAAGAACCACCGGCTGGATCGGATATACCCTTTCTAAAACTGAGCGAAGATTTGATGAGATCAATTTCGGAGATTGGTTTCCCTTCCGGTACGATCGCCGGCATGATGTCAGTGTGACTGCTGTCCACAAATTGTCCGACAAGATTGACATATCGGGAACATGGGTATTTGGGAGCGGAAGCTTTGTCACTGTGCCTACCCAGCGCTATCAAAATTCCTTCACTGTGATAAATGATTCTAACTTTAACTACAATGGATTGTCTGTCGATTATTTCGAGTCAAGAAATAACTTTCAGATGCGCAATTACCACAGACTGGATATAGGAATCAACTTCAATAAAGTCAAAAAATGGGGAGAGCGGACTTGGAATGTCTCAGTTTATAATATGTACAGCAGACAGAACCCTTTTTACATGGATATCGCTTACAACTATGATTTGCAGCGCAGTCAACTCCGACAATTCAGCCTTTTCCCGATTGTACCATCGGTTTCATATAGATTTACCTTTTGATCATGAAGACCAGATACTATACCATAAGCATTCTTAGTTTTTTAGCCTTGATGTCCTGCGAGCAATTTCTCGAAGTAGACTTGCCTGGTCAAGAACCAAAATTGGTTTTGAATTCACTTATTGAGCCCTCGGATACTGTAAAAGTCTTCCTCACTCAAAGCAGGGGGGTATTATCAGGTAAGGAATATGATGAATTTGATTTGGTGAAAGATGCGACTGTCCAACTTAAAGATGGGACGGGTAAAATTTATACGCTGGATTACATTGACCGAAGTAGGCCTTATGACACCAATGCCTTTTATTACCTGAGTGGTAAAGACCTTGCTGGGGGTGAAAGTTTTGAGATTTCTGTGGCAAAAGAAGGATTCCCGACAATTAGCAGTGAAGAAGTATTACCGCAAAAAGTCATCATCAAATCCATTGAAATGACCAATCTAGGCTCGAATGGGGGACTTGATACAGAGGATGTATTTGAGGTGGTCGTGAAGTTCAGTGATCCTCCCGGTAAAGACTTTTATGAAATTTCAGGTGAAATTTTGGGCCAAGACATATTTGTAAATGGAGGTGATACAACCTACTTCTTTTACAGCTCCGCTCTTTATCCCAAACCGGTCAATCCGATTTATGAAAAGGATTATTTACTCAGGAATGTTATTCTCTTTAGAGATAATCTGCTTAATGGTACTGAATCAGAAATGGTGTTTCGAACAAGTATTCGAAGAAATTTGGATATGAAAGTTACAATCAGACTCTCACATGTGTCCGAATCTTATTACCGCTACTATGATACTGCCGATCTGCAGCAATACAACAGTGGAGACATCCTCTCTCAGCCTGTGCTAGTCTATACTAATATTAAAAACGGCTTGGGCATCTTCAAAGCAAGAAATACAGATGAACGAGTTATAGAAATAAGGGTCGATGATTGATTTATATCCATGCACACTAGCTTTCAAGCAGTAAACCTAAGCATGTGAAAATTTTAAAAGAGATTGAATTCGGATATACTCCTGTCTTAGGAAATGGGTTTTCTACCCATAATAGCAAAAATTGGTAGTTGGCTTGGCACTTTATAATGATAAAAAAAAATTTCAATTATCCGCGATTTTGCTAGTAACCTAATTTTCCTTTCTTCACTGTCGGGAAGGCCCGCCACATCGAGGCAAGGCCGATTACGTCTTGATAGCAATTGGGAGAATACTGGCCATGCTAGTGTTTATCATGTATTAGTTGCTTTTGTTTTTTACTGGTGCAATGGTGGGTTTACATAAAAACAGTATGTATATCCGCAATGATGCCAGTAGCCTTATTTTCTTCGCTTTTTGGCACCGAAAACGCCCGCCTGCCGGCAGGCATGGAAGACCGAAACGCCCAATTATGGAATGTGTGTCAATCATATTCTTGCCTCCTCTAATGACCGGCAAAGTAGCGGGTAATTAAATTTTTAAATATGTATATCCGCAAATCAATCAAATTTCCACTTCAATTGATTTGGATTCCGGATTTTCTATCGGTTCATGTTAGCGCCCGAGGCGCATTTTGATTATAGCAGATAGTGTAGAATCTGCCAGAGCACCAGCGGTGCGATTTGATCCTTGACCGGGTTAAATCCCAATTGAAAATATTATTGGTTATCAAATCGCTTCTCCGAAGCTGTTCTACCATTTCGGATTTTCTACAATCAAATCGCTTCTCCGAAGCTGGGAAAAATTGATTTTTCAGTATGTACATTCGCAATGATGCCAGTAGCCTTATTTTCTTTGCTTTTTGAGACCGAAAACCGAAAACGCCCGCCTGCCGGTACGCAGGGAAGACCGAAACGCCCAATTATGGAATGTGTGTCAATCATATTCCTTCATCTTTTACTGACTGGCAAAGTAGCTGATAATCAAAAAAAACAGTGAAGAATTTGGGCTTTTCAGAAGGGAATACATGAAAATTCAAATCTTGTGCTGTTGGAAAAATTGATGCTAGTGGACGAAAAAGAAAAGCTCGCTGCGGCGTCATGTCGCAGCGAGAGAAACAAGCTAAGGAAAACACTAATAATTCAAAAAGTCTGAAGAAGAAATCAAATCCATTATAAAATCACTTTTAGGTACTTTGTGAAATCTCTGCGGCCTCTAACTTTGGCAGAAAGATTCGCAGTTAAATACATTTGTAAAGCTTATTTAATCCCAAATAAATCCCCTGCATTCCAAGTCGGTCTTTTTGGAGTTTGGGCGATAGAATAGCTGATCAGAAAATTTAATTTCACATAGGTTTTGGCGGCGGCAAAATCGAAAATCCCATCCATCCCATCGGCTGATTGGTGATAATACTTGGCACGCCATGTTTTGATAAAGGAGTCCATATCAAACCCAGGGACATTGCTTTTAGTACCGTACTTGATATGCAGGGCTGGGATTCCATTGACTACGAAACTGTACTGGTCGCTACGCACAAATCGGTTTTGTTCTGGCTCGGGATCAGTCTCTACCTCCAAACCGAGGTAATCTGCAGCAAATTTCACATTCTCCATAACGCTCGAATGCTCAGCTCCCAAAGGAACGATGGAAAGCAAAGGAGCAATCACTGTCGGCATATCCGTATTTACATTGGCCACGATAGATGATTTTGGCACTGTCGGATAGGAGGCAAAATAGGAAGAACCGATTAAGCCCATTTCTTCTGCCGTCACCATCACGATCAGAATAGAGCGCTTTGGTTTTGCATTGCCTTTGGCATAAATCCTAGCGATCTCCAAAAGGGCCGCTACGCCTGAAGCGTTATCATGTGCGCCATTGTAAATGGAATCTCCATCGACTGCTCGACCGATTCCCACATGATCGAGATGAGCAGAATGCACCACATATTCGTTTTTCAATTTCGGATCTGTACCCGGAATCAAACCGATCACGTTTTCGCTTTCAAACTCGGAATAGCTATTCGAATAGCTCGCTGATAACGAAAAAGGAAATTCGAAGGAGGAATTCTTTCTGGATTTGATTGCGTTCATGGTCTCCGTCAAGCTTTTTCCGGAGTTCAAAAAGAGTTGACTGAGAAAGCCATTAGTAGAAGTCAGGGCGAAACCTAGATTTCCATTGAAGCCGCGACTGAATGCTACTGTTTTTTCAGGATTCATCCCTACAGTCGATTGAATGTTTGGATTTGCATCCCGAAATGATTCCATCGGATAAACTAAAATGGCTCCGATTGCTCCTTTTTCTGCGGCGGTATTCAGTTTATTTCCCGGACTGGAAAAATGCGAAACCAAAGTAGAAGCAGGTAATCCATCAGGTACACCCGACAAGAACACCACCACTTTTCCTTTGACATCAACTCCATCATAATCGGAATAAAACCCGGGTGCATCCACACCATAACCCACGAAAACCAGTTTCCCCTCTCCCGAAGCATTCTGAGACAAAGGGTTGGCGTAGGGTAGAAAATCGATTCCAAAACTTAATGAATCTACATTTCCCTCAGAATCGGATAAGAATACTTTAGCGGTTTTGTTATCAACTTTGGTGTTTCGCAAAATCAACTTTTGAGTGTATTGCCCAGGATCACCTGCTGGCTGAACGCCCATTTTTTTGAACTCGTTTACCACATAGTCCACTGCCAGTTGATAGCCTTCTGTCCCGGGTTTTCTTCCCAGAAGTTTGTCATCTGCAAGATAGGCGATGTGATTTCGAATCGTCATCGTATCGATTTGATTCATGACTCGCTTCACCGAGGTCGATACTTCTATTTTTTGAGCAAAGGATCCGAAGGAGATTGCCCAAAAAAGGATAAAGAGCTGTTTTTTCATAAAAGGATTGGGATTACGCTCTGAAATCTACAGGTTATTTGAATATAAAATATGCCGTGGATTCAGGTTAATGAATATAGCGTACCTACGGCACGCTCTCTTATTTGAATTGCTTTATTCTTTCTACCCATATTCTATCCCTAAGGGACAGGCGGAAAATAATATTTCGTATTCGTGATGTCCATTTTATTGTAATGTGATAAGGGCTAGAAATAGCTTTGTGTTCTAGGCCTTGTTGCAATAAAATAAAACCCATTATCCTGTAGGGACAATATTTGGGCAGCAAAATTAAAGAGGTAAAAATCTGCCCTTAGGCACATTATCTAATTTATGTAATGTTCATTTTGATAGAAGTTTGATTCGAATGGATAGATTTCTTTCTACAAAGGTGTCGCTCCTCTGGAGCTTTTGCCAATCCTCATCTTGCTAAATCTACAAAGGTGTCACTCCTCTGGAGCTAGATAAAGACTGGTTTATGAATTAGAAATCACCCTAGGAATTAATAAAAAGAAAAGCTCGCTGCGCCGTAATGAAAGAAAAATTCCGAACATTATCCAGTCTTATGAAAAAATACACTTTGCGCCCCTTTGCAAAACCTCCGCGCTCTTTGTGGTAAATCCAGTTTACGTGCAAACGATAAATCGTTCAATGCGGACTTTCAAACAGATTTCGATCCAAATCTTCCGAAAGTGGAAGTCATTCCACAGGATATTGGAAGAGTACTTTTGAATCTGATCAATAATGCTTTTACACTGTGAATGAATCGTCTAAGGCCCACGATGGCTACCGGGTTGATCCCTTGGAGGATTGTAAGCCGCTAGTCGCTGTTACTACCAAGAACCTTGGCGACAAAATAGAAATAAAGGTATCAGACAATGGCCCCGGAATCCCCAATGCCATCAGAGACAAAATTTTCCAACCTTTCTTTACTACCAAGCCGCCGGGAAGCGGAACAGGGTTGGGCTTGTCATTGAGCTATGATATTGTGAAGGCTCACGGAGGAGAGTTGCGGGTAGAGACGAAGGAAGGTGAGGGGTCGGAGTTTATGATTTTGTTGCCACTTTGATTTTTACCCTGCCAGTCAAACTGGAAGGAAAACAACCCTGTTTTACTAAATCGACCTCTCCCTAAAAAAGGCTTGGAAATAATTA
>Ga0222706_1000135_pt1 | contig 22227 bp, 24 predicted proteins | sample AntAcemetage1572_FD_179829 | JGI IMG/M metagenome (GOLD analysis project Ga0222706, IMG submission 179829) | Saline water microbial communities from Ace Lake, Antarctica - #1572 | ecosystem: Environmental > Aquatic > Non-marine Saline and Alkaline > Saline | place: Antarctica: Ace Lake...
GTACTGCTTGCCTTTTTTAAATAAAACTAGACCTTAATTAAACTAATTTTTAATGGGAATTTTGATTACTTCTTCAAACCCGGGAGCAATTTCTGCTTTTGATGTATTCCCTAATTTAAATCGAATTGGAAGTCTCATCCGCGTATTTAAAACTCTATCACGTTGCTTTCCTGGCTCCCAAAGAGGAGAGTTTTGAACTACCCGAATTGCTTCTTCGTCCGCTCCTCCACCTATACCTCGAAGCACCTCCACATCGGAGATTGATCCATCTAAATTCACTACAAATACGACGATCACAGTTCCTTCTATTCCCATTCTTCTAGCTTGTGCAGGATATTGGAGGTTTTGGGCTAAGTATTGATTCCAACCGGCCATTCCCCCTGGAGGATTTGGCTGCGTTTCCACTACATCAAAAATTTCTTTACCATCTTTTCCTACATTAAGTCTGGCGGTTAAGCTTGATCCTCCAATAGTTGGGGATTTATTTTCTCCCATTTGAGTGGGCCCCTCAATTTCTGGTTCTGGTGTAATCTCACAGGAGAACATCAAAAATAAGACTGCGATCATTGGAATGGCAAGGAAGAACCTACCTTTTTCCCGGTTTGCTGATTGTGATTTGCTCATCATGATTATTCGTTTTTTGGTTTGAAATTGGTTGAAGTTGTTTATAAACTGAAAGCCCCGACCTCTGGTGATCAGCTGTAGTAAGAGTCCTGAGTATTCCTTTTTTGAATAAGTATTGGTTACGCCTTGGTCTGCCTGATATTCATGCACCTCTCGGAGCGACTTTTCAAACTGGTAAACCAATGGATTAAACCAAAAAATGATTTTGACTAATTGGACCAATAGTAAATCCCAACTGTGAAACAAACGGACATGCATCGACTCATGTAAGATAATCTGCTTGATCTCCGGCCGACTAGGATCGAAGTCTGGTAGAAGAATGTATTCAAAAAAGGAGGCTGGAATGAATTTGGGATGAACAGCAATCCATAGCTCATGGTGTTTAATAAGTCTAGCCTTTCCAATCAGTCGCTGAGACATCACAAAACCAAAGACCAAATGAACCGTCATCACCACTACTCCAATACCGTAAATCATAAGCCCAATTTCGAGCCAAGAGAAGGTTTGAACTTCTTCAACTGCAGACTGGCCTACTATGAATTCGGGTAGCGTAAAGTCCAAACTGGCTTGACTTACTTGAACCAAAGGATAAGAGAGCAATGGGAAACCTGCCGAAATCAACAGCATTCCAATCAAAACCGCTCGATTCAAATTAAAGAAAGTCAGTTCGCTGAGTAGCACCCGATAGAACACTAAACAAATGGCCAGGCAAACGCTAGCTTCGATTAGATACGTGAGTAGTTGGTTCATTTGTCATCTGGTTTGTCCATGTTATCGATCAACTTTTGTAATTCAGCGATCTCTTGGTCGGAGATCTTATTTTCTTTCACCATAAACGAAAGAAAATTCCCAACAGAACCTTCAAAGTAATTCTTCATCAGCCTATTCGCACTCCGCTTGCTGTAGTCAGTCTGAGAGATAAGCGGAAAATACATGTGAACGGATCCGTAAGATTTGTGCATTAGGTATCCCTTTTTTTCCAATAATTTGACCGATGAGGCCAAAGTGGTATAGGGAGGTTGCGGGTCTGGGAGCGCTTCTAATATATCTCTGACTAGCGCTTTTTCTAAGCTCCAGATGATCTGCATGATTCGCTCTTCGTGGTATGATAATTCTTCCATAACATCAATGTAAAAATGACTGTTAAATAATCCTACGATTATTTCGTATATCTACGAAATAAATTTATCGTATCACTTAATATCACTGGACAATTGCCGTCTGTATGATCACAAGTCACTAGTACTGCAAATCCGCTATGAGGATTGCTTAGGTCATCATAGTATTTGGGAAAAGCAAAATAGGTTCTGGCTTCTAAAGCTGTTTTAATAGAATATAATGGATTGGAAAAATCATTTTTGGAGATCAAAAACCCATCTTTCACTGACGCATCTACAGCCCGAGGATTAAACTCACTGACTTCTATCCCATCAGAATAGCACTCGATGGGCAAGTCAAAATAGTCTGGTAAAGCCACTCCCCAAATCTGAGAAAATTGACTTCGTCTGCTATTGTGCGTACAAATAAAATCAAGCTCCGCCTATTCGTCCGATTTTATCCTTTGAAAAAGGAAGTTAACAAATTGTTGGAGTGCTCGTAGCCGAGAACCGTCCCAAAGAGGCTTTTCGAAACTGGCAATAACTTCCTTCAAGCTTGTTTCCTTTTCTTTCTAGACTTCTTTTAGCGACAATCTCCTTCCGGAGTGCATACTTGATTTGCGCCTAATCTGATTTTTACCCTCTCAGCAGGAATTACACAGTGATCTTTTGCCAGGCGATCTGTCATCGTATTGGTAAGTGCAAGATATATCCCATCGAATTCCAAGATATATTTCCCAATGGTGGCACCCGATATTTGACATCAATCTCATGATCTTCTAAATCCAACAATCGCTCAGAAAGTGAGATAATACTCAATAATTTGGAAGCACCTATGCGGTGATCGAAGTCACTATCTTCCTACAATTGAAAATTAATCAATCCTCTTTGCGAAGTTTTCCGCTGCAACCAATAAATCGATTACTGATTTGGCCCACTTCAGTGACGTGGAAATGAGCAGGAACTGCAGAACCATCTGGCAAACGAGATTCTAATTCATTCGAATTAGCAAGGTGAGTTTTGATTTCAGAGCGTTTCATAGTCTTATTATTTGGAGTTTAACAGCATTCATCGGGTACGGAGTGTTTTTGCAATCCTCCAAAAAGTATGTCAAATTGCTTTCTCAACAGCACTACTTTATCCTGACCAATGCAGTAAGAAACAGAAACACCCTCAATTGACCCTTTTAAGAGGCCTATTCTCTTCAGTGCTCTTAAATGTTGGGAAATAGTGGCCTGAGCTAGGCCAATTTCATTCACAAGTGTTCCATTAATGCGTTGATCTTTTGCGCTGAGCAAATGTAAGATGGCGATACGTACAGGGTGTCCAAGAACTTTGGCGAATCCCGCGAATTCGTTTTGGTAAACTGAAAATAAATCCCTCTTTACAACCTCTTCATCAATCGGCCTATCACGATTGATATTTCCAAAAACCTATTCTTCTTTAATCAGCACAAATTCTGAGAGTATAGGAGAAACCAAAAAGTAACCTAAAACTCGAGAATCCCCAGAAACTACCTTGATATTAGAATCAGGATTCTGTGGTGGCGGGCTGAATAATCCTCCATCAGAAAACAGTAAACCTAGTAATTGATTTAGGTAATTGTAAGGTTCCCGCGTCATTCGGTAGAGAATCAATCGGACACGATCGCCTTGATCAAACGCATAGGCCAACTCCAGACCATTTTCGAAGATGGTAAAACCAAAGGTGTCGTCAAACAGGAAGTAATCTTCGGGCTCGTTCTTTAGCGTATCGTTTTCAATGATTTGAATTCGATAATAGTTATTTTCCTTGAACGGAATCTTGCCATAAGCTTTGACGTAGTAACCCTCATCTCGAAATGGTCTTCTTGCCTCGTATTGATAAGTCAAGCTATCCAGAATTGGGGGCTCCAGCATTAGGCCTTCGGCAACGAAGATATTATCCTTCCACGCTACAATCAGCTCATAGGTCTCCCCTACTTTTGCCAAGATCTCATTATTCAAAGGCCGGTAGCTCTCGGTAGTTTCATTGTATCTAAACGGGATCGGTATTTCAGTGCCTTTGACTCGAATAGAAACTTGGGAATCTTTGATGATGGCGTAAGAATCCTGATCTAAAAAGTTTTTAGCCAAGGTAACCTTGACTTCATTTAAGTCGGGATTATCTGTCCAGACTCCTTCAATCACAGGGATTTCTTCATCAATCCCTGCCAGCGGAAGATCCACTTCTATTTGACAGGAGGTTATTACTAGTAACAACCCAAGAATCCAGCTATTTTTCATATCAAAATTCAAAATTATAGGTAATCGATGGAAGGAAGGTAAAAAGGTAAGTCATGATAATTCCTGGTCGAACCGAAGTCACAGGACCGTCTGTTGAAGAATCATATTTGATATCATCATTAATGACATCGCCGAAAGCATAAGCAAAGGGATTTTTTCTTCCATAGAGATTATAGATACTGGCATTCCAGCTGCCTCTCCATTTTCTTCCCTTATTAGGATTCTTCCAAGTAACAGAAGCATCCATCCGGTGGTAGTTGGGATACCGATCTTCATTTCTGAAATCACTAAACAGCGGAACATTTTGGCGATCTGACTGATAGGAACCAATCGGAAAAGATACTGCCTGACCTGTTGTATAAACGAAAGTTAAGCCAGCTGACCAAGAAGCCGAAAAGTCATGGTTCAGTACCAAAGTCAGGTCATTTGGACGATCGTAGCGTGGATTATATTTTTGGCCTTGAGACACTCCGTCAATCTTCCTCCATGTTCTTGAATAGGTATATGCCAACCACCCAGTAGTTTTTCCCTGATTTTTACGGAGAAGGAATTCCGCACCATAAGCCCATCCCTCACCTATTAAAAGTTCTGTTTCCACATTATCTGTAAATAATACACTTGCACCATTTCTCAGGTCAATAATATTTTTGAAGTCTTTGTAATAAGTCTCGACTGAAAATTCCCACTTATCCTGATTGAAATTACGGAAAAAGCCCAGGGAGAATTGATCTGATCGAATCGGAGGCACATAAGTTCCTGCAAGAATCCAGCGATCAATCGGTAATCCAGCCGATGAATTGGAAGCAATCTGAACGTATTGGAAATTTCTATTATATGCTGCTTTGATAGAAAACTGTGGATTAATGAGGTATCGAAATGCAATTCGAGGCTCTAGACCTTGATAGAATTTAATTTTATCGAAGGTATTGAAGCTTAAAGTATCAGTAATAGTGATATCCGGACCAGGAACTCCACCCTCATAACTGTAGTCTACCCCTGTTCCAATCTGATTAAAAATTCCCCAACGAAGACCCATTTCAGTGCTTAGCTTTGGAGAAATCTCATAGGTCATTCCCGCAAAGAGGTTGTTCAATACGCCATTTTTCGGATTAGTATCAATGGATTGAACATTGCTTCCAGAAGCTGGAATAAGTGCTATTGGAGCAAAATGATAAAACTGTGTATGCACTCCCCAGTAGGTTTGAAGATTTTTACCACGCAGCAACGTCCATTGCGCTTTAACTCCTGTTTCTGAAATTTGATTTTTCCATTCAAATCCATTCTCAGGGTCGTCAAATTCAATTTTGTAGTTATAGATAGAGTGATACGCGTCAAGATCGAAATATGTATCCTTTGAATAAGAATGATTCCATTTCATCGAGCTTACAAAATTACTCCAACCGAGTCCAAATGAACTTTCCAAACCCAATAAATCACTTCCCTGATAAGTAGAGAAAGTTAATTTATCTTTATCCCCAAGCCGAAATGCTAGTTTAGCACTTAGATCATGAAAGTTGAGTTTATTGTTTTTCAAATCAGGGTCGGAAGAAAGTCCCAGAAACACATCAGCATAAGTTCTTCGTGCAGATACGGCAAAAGTTGATTTTTCTGAAAAAAGAGGCCCGTCTAAGGTAAATCTTGAGGAAATAGTCCCGATACCTCCCTCACCTCTGATTTGCTTATTATTTCCTTCACGAAGGGAAACATCAATTAAGGCAGACAATCTACCTCCAAACGATGCTGGCATATTTCCTTTGTATAGGTCAACTTTCTCAAGGGCATCAGGATTGAATACTGAGAAGAAACCAAATAAGTGAGATGCATTATAGACAGGAGCGCCATCAATCTGAATTAGGTTTTGGTCTGCCGAACCTCCTCTGACAAATAGCCCTCCAGTACCTTCACCTGCCGATTGCACTCCCGGGAGCAGTTGAAGACTTCTGAATAAGTCAACCTCTCCAAATAAAGCTGGAATATTTTTGATTGTCTCAATTGTAATAGTAGCCTTTCCGGTTTCTAAATTTTTGATCTGCTCATCAGGTCTGCGATCTCGGATAATTACCTCTCCCAAGGAGAGTTCTTCTGGTTTCAGAAAAAACTTCTGAGTTTTGGCAGCGTCTTTTTCTGTGATTTCCCTGCTCGTCTTTTCGTATCCTAAAAAGGAAATCGTAAGCTTTCTTGGAAGTTTTTCTTTTTTTATCTGAAAATTACCTTCGATATCAGAGATCACTCCAGTTGAAATATCATCCTCCCAATAGATACTAGCGCCCGGTAGCAGATCAGAACTGGTCACATCTAGAACTTGACCTTTGAAAAAAGTGGCATCCTGCCCATACAGCGTACCCAATGCAAAACAATAAAGAGAAAAAGTGGCTAAAATGCTTTTTAATAAACTCGGTCTCATTTTTTATTTTTTGAGTTAAAACCTCAAAGCTAGACGATTCAAAGCGATTAATGTTTGTTAATTTATTAGAAACATCTGCTTTTCCTTCCACCTCTTTTTAAAAATAGTCTTTCAATTAAGCTTTATTTTATAATTTCAGGTCATGATTTGGGCATATCCGGACGTTAAACTCACCTTACTGCTAGCCGCAATATTTTGCCTGCTATACTTTATTTACCTTGGACGCTATTGGGCAATTAATTGCCGCCTAGAAGTTCAGAAGCGAAGATTATTTACAAAAATAGTTATCCGTACCTGCTATTTCGTGCTTTTCTTGATTGCTTTTGCAGGTCCTTCGATAGGCACTTCGCTGAAAGAAATCAAAGAAGAAGGAAAGGATATCTTCATTGCAGTGGACCTTTCCCAGTCAATGAATGCCACAGACATAGGCCCAAGTAGGCTGCAGCGAATTAAATTTGAATTGAAGGGTCTCACCAAAAGCTTCCCTTCAGACCGGATAGGTTTGATTATTTTCAGTTCTGAAGCATTTTTACAATGCCCACTTACTTTCGATCAGAGTGTTCTTCAATTGTATATAGATGGATTAAATACTGGCTTGGTACCAAATTTTGGAACAGATCTAACTAGCCCATTACGATTAGCCTTAGAACGTTTTGAAAGCGATGAAAGTCAAGAAATAAAGTCTAAATCAATTATCTTAATATCAGATGGAGAGAATTTTGGAGATGATTTGGAGAATATTGGATTAAGGTTAAACGAGCTTGGCGTTAAAGTTTTTTCGCTGGGCATAGGTACAGAAGAAGGAAGTTCCATTCCAAGAGGAAATGGTCTAATAATTGATCCCTCAACAGGCAGACCTGCTCAAACAATTTTAGACAGAACACCGCTCCAAATAATTGCTGCCGAAACGGATGGTCAATATTTTGAGATTTCTAATGAAGTTCAGGAGATAGGCAATTTGATAGGTGCTTTGGAACAAATGGAGGGTGGGGTGACCGGATCAAGAGTAGTAGAGTCGTCGGCAAATAAATATTTTTATTTTTTATTAGGAGCGTTAGTGCTAGCATTATTGGATATGATACTACCGGTAAAAACCATTAAACTATAAATGAACTTGAATAAAATTCTCCTCGCAGCCTTAGTTTTTCTACCGGCTTCATGGACGAAGGTCTCCAAGATGAATGCGGCGATAGCTATCGCAGCGGAAAGCTATGCAAATGCGGAATACCAGGAATCTATTACGCATCATTTGGTCATTTTAGAAGAGTTTGAATACGCTGGATCAGAATTGGATTTCGACCTTGGGCTAAGCCATCAGTATGCCGAAAAGGTAGACGAGGCATTGGGATTTTATGATAAGGCTACCCTTGGCACAGATAAAATTCTTGCTTCATTTGCCTTCAATCAAAGCGGTGTAATTCAAGGAAATAAAAAGGAATATGAAGTAGCTTTAAGTAAGTTCAAATCTGCTTTAATCAATGATCCTTTGAATGAAGCCGCTCGACATAATTATGAATTACTTGCACGGTGGATGCAACGAGATCAGGAGCAGAAAGACAAAGAACAAAACAAACCTGAACCCTCTGAATTTGCGAAGCGCAAGAAAGCCGAAGCAGATAGGATGGTGGAGCAGTTCAGATTTAAAGATGCATTAAGTATTATGAATGATGCTTTGGCACAAGATGAAACTGTTGCGAGTTATGAAGGGTTTATAAAGAATCTCCAAGAAATCAATGAAATCGATGAGAAATAAAATCATATATAGTTTTGTCTTCATTTTTACATTAAGTCTTCAAGTAACCCTGGCTCAGACTGCGGGAGAGTTCTTCAATAAAGCAGCTCGTTCTTATGTCAAAACTGACAAAGATCAAGCCCTCAGCACTGTCAACACAGGCCTTTCAAAATACCCATCAGATGCTAAATTAAAAGCTTTGAAGGAAAAATTGGAACAAGACCAAGAGAAGGAAGAACAAGAGCAAAAAGATCAAGAAAAACAAAATCAGGAACAGCAGCAGCAAGAGAAAGAAAGTAAAGGTGAGGAAAGTGAACAGCAAGAAAGTAAAGACAAAGGCGAAAAAACCAACGAGGATAAAGCCAAGGAATCTCAAAAAGGTGATGCAACTGAAGAAAGCAAAGACCCGGCCTCTGAAAATGCCAATGACCAAAAGGATGCTAATCTGGCGGATCGCCAAAAAACCATGGAGGAATTCAAAGAAAAACTTAAGGCCATGAATCTGACTCCGGAGCAAGCCGCCCAAATCTTAGAAAGTATGAACGCAGCCGAGCTTCGGTACATTCAGCAGAATAAGAAAAAGCCTACTCAACGACCAAAAAGAGGAATCCCAGATTGGTAAGAACTATTGGATATCGGATGTATGGTGAGCGATGAAGCATCAACGCCGGACATCTGACATTGATGACCTAACCTCAACAAAACCCAAATTACAATGATCAAAGAAGTCTATATCGTATCAGCTGTCAGAACTCCCTTAGGAAGTTTTGGAGGTAAATTATCCGGCTTAACAGCAATTGAATTAGGCAGTATCGCCATCAAAGGAGCTCTGAGCAAAGCAGGAGTCGATTCAAAAGAAGTTCAAGAGGTATTCATGGGTAACGTAATCTCAGCTAACCTTGGACAAGCTCCGGCAAGACAGGCTTCCATAGGCGCTGGTATTGGATATGAAGTACCATGTACCACGATAAATAAAGTGTGCGCATCGGGAATGAAAGCAGTGATGTTTGGAGCACAATCGATCATGCTCGGAATCAATGATCTGGTCGTTGCCGGTGGAATGGAAAGCATGTCCAATGTTCCTTTTTATGTTCCAAAGGCTCGTTTTGGCTATAAGTATGGAAATGCAGAGTTTGTGGACGGCTTGGTAAAAGACGGACTTTTCGAAGTTTACTATAAATTCCCAATGGGAAATTGTGCAGACAATACCGCTCGAGAAATGAACATCACCCGAGAGGAACAAGATGCCTATGCCATCCAGTCGTATCAGCGAACTGCCGATGCTTGGGAAAAAGGATATTTCAAAGATGAAGTGGTTCCAGTAGAATTGAAAGGTCGAAAAGGTGAGGTAATCCTTATCGATGAGGATGAAGAATTCAAGAATGTCATGTTCGACAAGATCCCTTCGCTGCGACCAGTTTTCGACAAAGATGGTACCGTGACCGCTGCAAATGCATCGACCATGAATGACGGTGCTTCTGCGCTAGTATTGGTTTCTAAGGAAAAAGCTGAGGAACTTGGCTTAAAACCCTTGGCAAAAATCAGAGGCTTTGCCGATGCTGCCACCGATCCACTATGGTTTACCACTGCTCCTGCTTTGGCTATTCCGAAGGCAATCAAGCATGCAGGTTTAACAACAGAAGACATCGATTTCTATGAAATCAATGAAGCTTTTGCAGCAGTTGCTCTTGCCAACCAGCGGGAATTAAAATTAGATAATGATAAAATTAATGTGTTTGGTGGAGCGGTTGCTCTTGGGCATCCCCTCGGAGCTTCGGGAGCTAGAATCATTTGTACGCTGAATTCTGTCCTTCATCAGAAATCAGGAACTATAGGAGTAGCCGGTATTTGTAATGGTGGCGGAGGAGCTTCAGCCCTGGTTATCGAAAAATTATAATTTCATAATACCATCAGCTGCAACGGTAATCCATTGCAGTTTTTTTAATTTTAGGCATGCGCCAACTGGTTCTCTTATTCCTCTTACTAGTTTCTAGCTCGTTACAAGCTCAGGATATGATCCGTACATACTATGACGAAGAACGAACCTTGATCAAAGAGATTTACTTTCGAATAAACGGGAAAGCTGAGGGGGAGGTCAAACGTTTCGATGAAGAAGGCAGACTAGTCCAAATTGGCTTTCTCAAAAACAATCAAAAGGAAGGAATATTTTTAGATCTAAATCCGCTCAACGGTGACACGCTTAAGTCAACTCCCTATGAATCTAACGAGCGAAATGGCCGTGTACTGAGCTTTTATCCCGGAGGAACAATCGAGCAAGAATCTTACTATGTAAACAATCAGATCAGCGGTGAGGTAATCAGCTATTATCCACAGGGTGAGATCAAGGGCAAAACCACTTTCTCAAACAGTAAGCCTAACGGCCAAAGTATCGATTTTTATCCTTCTGGTATAGTATCGATCAAGCGTAATTTCCTTGACGGAAAAATCGAAGGATTATATAAAGAATTTGATGAAGAAGGTAAACTCATTGCCGAAATCAATTATAAAAATGGCATATTGGAAGGTCTCGAAACTTTCTATTATCCCGATGGAAAAGTCAAATCAAGTAGAACTTATTCAAATGGATTATTGAATGGGGCTTACCTGCTAAATTACAAGGATGAAAAACCAGAACTCCGAGGGTATTATAAAAAAGGTATTCCGGATGGAAAACTTTTGGAATACCACCAAAACGGGAATTTAAGATCCAAAGCTGTTTATAAAAAAGGAGCCTCAACCCAACCTATAGAGAAGTATTATCCAGATGAGACACTCCGTCAGCGCACTAGACTAACTCCTACAAATGAAGTAATACAGGAGACTAATTTTCACCCAAACGGGGAAATCTATTTTCAGGCAAATTATTATTTAGGGAAAATTCAAGGAGAGGTAATCTACCGTCGGGCTAATAAATCTCTGGAAGAAGTCCGTCACTATAATAAAGGAAGACTTCACGGAATAAGAGAGTTTTACGATGAAAACGGAATACTTGTTAAGTCTGAAATCTATGACGAAGGAGACTTGACAGCTAAATAAAAGCTAAGACAAACAGAGAAAGGCAAAGCTTTTTATACTTTTGTCAAAATTCTTTATTCATGACCAACGCAATTAAAGAGACTCATTTTGACCTGGTAGGGCAAAAGGGTTTTTATAGAGGAAAAGTAAGGGATGTTTACATTTTTGAGAAAGAACTAGTGGTAGTTGCTTCAGATCGGATTTCTGCATTTGACGTGGTACTTCCTATGCCGATACCTTACAAGGGCCAAGTTCTAAATCAAATTGCAGCTAAATTTCTAAAAGCCACTGCGGACATTGTGCCAAATTGGGTAACTTCAACTCCTGATCCCAATGTGACGATAGGTAAGAAGTGTGAGCCATTTAAAGTAGAAATGGTGATTCGTGGCTATCTGGCTGGGCATGCAGCGAGAGAATATAAAGCTGGAAAAAGAATGATTTGTGGAGTCGAAATGCCAGAAGGATTACATGAGAATGACCCATTCCCTCAGCCAATTATCACTCCTACTACCAAAGCTGATCATGGTCATGATGAGGATATTTCTAGATCCGATATCATAGCCAAAGGAATAATATCTGAAGCTGACTACATTGTGTTGGAAAAATATACGAAGGCCCTTTTCCAAAGAGGACAAGAAATGGCTGCCGGGATGGGCTTGATATTAGTGGACACCAAGTATGAGTTTGGAAAATATGGTGAGGATATTTTGCTTATAGATGAAATCCATACGCCAGATTCCTCTAGATATTTTTATGCTGACAACTATGCTGAAAATCAAAAAAACGGAATCATTCAAAAACAACTTTCAAAAGAATTCGTCAGACAATGGCTGATATCCAATGGATTTCAAGGAAAGGATGGACAAACTGTTCCAGAAATGACGGATGAAATTGTACAAAGTATTTCTGAACGCTATATTGAGCTTTTCGAAAAAATCACTGGGGAACTATTTAAAAAAGCTGATACTTCCACTATCGAAATGAGAATTGAAAGTGCTATTATAAATCATCTAAATTAAACTGCCGACTATGAAATATACAATTGATAAAAAAGAACAATACGTAATCTTCACTCCGATGGAGGAGAAGTTAGATTCACTATTGGCGCCTATACTTAAATCAGAGCTTTTAACTATCCATGCTGAAGGCTTTACTAATTTGGTATTGGATATGAGCCAAGTCAAATACGTAGACTCTTCAGGTTTAAGTGCTTTACTCGTAGGAGATCGCGAGTTTGGCCGAAATGGAATATTCTTAATCTCAGGAGTTCAGGAACATGTCATGAAGCTTTTGAAAATATCTATGCTGGATAAAAAACTAAACTTGGTCACCAACCTAGATGAAGCTAGCGAAGCTATTTTCATGCACGAAATCGAAGGTGGACAGGCAGAAGAAGAGGAGGAAGAAAGTTGATTCCAGATTTTGAAGTCACCGTACTAGGAAATACATCATCTATCCCAATTCATGGTAGAAATCACACTGCCCAAATCTTACGATTTGGGCAGCAATTTTTATTGATTGATTGTGGTGAGGGAATGCAGGTTCAAGCCAGAAAATATAAGATGAAGATTTCGCGTATCGATTACATTTTCATCAGTCATCTTCACGGGGATCATTACTTAGGATTAGTTGGGTTACTATCAAGTTATCATCTTTCCCAGCGACAAACTCCTGTAACCATCTTTGGTCCTAAAGGTCTTGATGAAATAATTACTACACACTTTCGCTGGAGTAATACGCAGATTGGCTATCAAATTAATTTTGTCCAAACAAAAACGGATGAAATGAATCTCCTACTCGATGAGAATTTATTTCAGGTTTATAGTTTTCCATTAAAGCATCGAATCCCAACTACCGGTTTCCTGATCCGAGAAAAGTTTGGACTTAGAAGTCTTATAAAAGAGAAAATTGAAAAAAAGGAATTGAGCATCGAGGGAATTAAATCCCTTCGTGACGGGATTGATTATTATTCTCAGGAAGGAGAGCTATTCAAAGTAAAAGAATACACCTACCCTCTTCCTCCTTTGCGGTCTTATGCTTTTTGTTCTGATACAATTTTTGACCCTGGGATAAAAAATTATATCGGAAAGACAGACTTGCTCTATCACGAATCAACTTTCATGGAGCAAGATCGCGAGCGTGCAGGAGTAACCTTCCATAGTACAGCAAAGCAAGCAGGGGAGATCGCAAAACTTTCTGGGGCTAAAAAACTTTTATTGGGGCACTTCTCCTCTAGGTATGCCAAATTAGAAGGACTATTAGCTGAAGCACAGACTGAATTCCCTGACAGCGAATTGAGTGAAGAAGGAAAAACGTACGTGATATGATTTCAAGTGAAAATTCCAGAAAGAGTAACCTGTTTATAACTCTTTGCAGTATCTTTTTAACTAATGCGGTACTGGCAGAGATTATTGGTGTGAAGATCTTTTCCGCAGAGAAAACCATGGGTTTTACACCTGTCAATTGGAATTTTTTTGACACTTATATACTTGATTTTAATTTGACTGCCGGTGCGGTGATTTGGCCAGTAGTGTTTATTACCACCGATATTATTAATGAGTATTTTGGTAAAAATGGAGTTCGGAAAATCAGTTTTTTAACAGCTGGATTGGTTGCCTACGCGTTTGTGGTGATCAGTTTTGTGACTTGGCTGACCCCAGCTGATTTCTGGCTGGACGTCAATGCCACGACACCGGAAGGCGCAAACTTTAACATCAACTATGCTTTCAATACCATCTTTCGACAAGGCTTAGGAATTATCCTTGGATCTTTGACAGCATTTCTACTGGGACAAATCATCGATGTGTACGTGTTTCAAAAGCTCCGAGCTATCACCGGAGAGAAAAAGATTTGGCTAAGAGCAACTGGATCCACTTTTGTTTCCCAGTTCTTTGATTCATTTGTAGTATTAGGGATAGCTTTTTATGTTTTTGGAAACTGGAGCCTAAGTCAAGTACTCGCTGTAGGACTCATAAACTACACCTATAAATTCACTGTTGCAATTGCATTAACCCCACTACTATATGTGGCACATGGAATAATAGATCGACACCTAGGTAGGAATCTCTCGGAACAAATGATGGAGGAAGCTGGAAAAGACAAATCCTTTATCTAATCAAAAATTTTTAAAAGCTTAAGAATAATTTATCGTTCTACACCCCTATCAAGGAATATAACCAAATAATTCTTGCCCAAATAGTCCAAATAGTAAAGATTATTCTAAAATGTCTTGACTAAGCTTGTCTAGCAAAATAATTAATCTTACTTTTGCGTCGTCAATAAGACATATAACAATTTTTCATGCCGTGAATTCCTTACTGTCGCTTGTCGGGATATTTATTAGGACCGAATGGCACGAAAAGTAAGGAAACATCATGGATCAAATACTTAAGTTTTCCGACTTAGGAATTTCTGCTGAAATTCTTAGGTCTGTGGAAGAGATGGGATATACCCAACCTTCCGAAATTCAATCTCAAGCTATACCGTTCGTCCTACAGGGAAGAGATGTCATTGGACAAGCTCAAACCGGAACAGGTAAAACTGCTGCATTCGCAATCCCTATCATCGATCTAGTCGATCCGGATTTGAATCATCCTCAAGCAATCATTCTTTGTCCTACCCGCGAACTTGCAGTTCAAGTAGAAGGTGAAATTCAAAAGCTTGCTAAATTCCACCGTAGAATTAATTCTGTAGCGATCTATGGTGGAGAATCCATCGATCGTCAAATCAGAGTGCTTCGAAGAGGTGTTCAGATTGTAGTAGGTACTCCAGGACGTGTGCAAGATCACATCAACCGCGGTACGCTCAAGTTAGATGGCGCCGGTATCATTGTTCTTGATGAGGCGGATGAGATGCTGGACATGGGCTTTAGAGATGACATCGAAGCAATTCTTCAGGAAATGCCTGCAACAAGACAAACTGTCTTTTTCTCTGCTACAATGGCAAGGCCAATCATGGATTTGACACGTAAGTATCAGACTAATCCTGAAATCATCAAGGTTGCTAAAAAAGAATTAACTGTCGATTCAGTATCACAAGTGTATTATGAGGTGAAAAATCACCTAAAAATGGACTTGATGGCACGTCTGATGACTATCAATAAATATGCTTTAAGCGTTGTATTCTGTAATACCAAGCGTATGACAGATGAAGTAACTGAGACTTTGGGTTCTAAAGGAATTCTAGCTGAAGCACTACACGGTGATCTTTCTCAAGCTCAACGAGACAAAGTGATGGGCAAATTCAGAAAAGGACACTGTACTGTTCTAGTTGCAACTGATGTAGCGGCAAGAGGAATCGATGTAGATAATGTAGAAGCGGTATTCAACTTCGATTTACCATTGGATGAGGAGTATTACGTACACCGAATCGGTAGAACCGGACGTGCTGGCAAATCAGGAACTGCGATCAATTTTGTCTCCGGAAGAAGAGATGCAATGAAAATGAAAGATCTCGAGCGATACACGAAAGCGACTATCAATAAAATGTCGCCTCCATCTGTGGCAGATTTAATTGAATTGAAAAAAGCACAACTTGTGAAAGATGTGGTTACTCAAGTGGCTAAGCCAGGAGACAATCAAATCTTTGAGGCAACTATCGGTCAAATGCTTGCTGATGGAATGACGCTAGACCAAATATCAATAGGCCTGATCAAATTAGTGATGGGAGATGTTGTGAAAGAGCTCAGCGAACAAAACTTCAGCATCGATTCAACGGGAGGAGATCGTAGAAGAGACGGTGGACGTGATAGCAGAGACGGCGGTAGAGATCGTGAGCGTGGTGGAAGATTTGATCGCAATGAGCGATTCTCTCCTCGTGGTGAGCGTGGCGATCGTGGTGAAAGAGCTCCAAGAAGAGAATTTACCAGTAGAGATAACGAAAGTAGAGATGGGGGAAGTAGAGACTCCGGAGGAGCAAGACCTGAGCGTGAGCGTGAAGCAAACATGACTCGTCTTTTCCTAAATCTTGGAAAGAAAGATAGAATCCGTCCAAATGATATCGTTGGAGCCATTGCAGGTGAAACTGGTATCTCAGGAAAAAATATTGGTGGAATTGATATCTATGACAACTTCTCCTTTGTAGATGTACCTACAAGAGATGCAGAGCAGGTGATCAACGGAATGAAAAATAATACCATCAAGGGTAAAAGTGTAAGTATGGAAATTTCCAAAGGATAATTTTCTTACCTTAATAGTTACTAAAGCACATTTCTTCAATGAAATGTGCTTTTTTTGTTTCTCACAACAAAAGAGTCTATGCAGTTATTTTTCCAAGAAAATTGTAAGCCACCTGAAATTTGCTTTGATCAGGAGGAGTCAAAACACCTGACTAAAGTTCTTCGGAAAAAGAATGGCGATCAAGTAGCCGTCACCAATGGACAAGGTGAATTATTCGACTGCATAATTACCGATTCCAATCCAAAATCTGCTAAGCTTTCGGTACAAAAAACCACGAAAATACCAGAAGATGATTTCTATATCCATTTGGCGATAGCCCCTACGAAAAGTCCTGATCGAATGGAATGGATGATCGAAAAAATAACTGAAATTGGATTTCATGAATTGTCCTTGATCGAAACCAGAAATTCGGAACGATCATTTTTAAAAATAGACCGACTTCAGAAAAAAATCATTTCAGCTTGCAAACAGAGTTTGAAATATCGAATCCCAAAACTGAATCCAGTATGTCTCCTATCCGATTTCATAAATCAAAGTACTTCATCAGACACTACCCGATTTATAGCCTATGTCGATGAAAATCATATCAATCATTTACTTGATGTCGCAAAGCCAAAGGGGAAATATCTGGTTTTGATAGGCCCAGAAGGCGATTTCTCTCCGGAGGAAATTCAACTAGCGATCAAAGAAGATTTTATTCCGGTGTCACTTGGAAGGAGTCGGCTTAGAACAGAAACTGCCGGGCTGGTCGCTGTAGATATGCTCCAAGTAATAAATCGCTAAAATTTTTTAGTTTGTGACTACTGAAGCTTAATAAAGTATTGCATTTTCATTAATTTAGATCTTAACTCAATTTTACCGTGCCATACAAAGAGCGAGAAATAGAAAAAAAGTATTATTCCATCGGGGAAGTGTCCCAGATATTTAAAGTTGCACCATCACTAATTCGATATTGGGAGGGAGAATTTGATAGTATTAATCCTAGAAAAGACCAAAAAGGAAATCGTAGATACACCAAGACTGACATTCAAAAGATTAAATACATCTACCACCTAGTCAAAGAAAAGGGCTATACCCTTCAAGGTGCTCAGGATGTGATCAAGTCTGGAAAAGAAGCTGGAATCGACAAAGCAGAAGCAGTACAGAAATTGCAGCAAATCAAAGACTTTTTAATCTCGATCCGTGACCAATACAACTCAAAATCAGATTCTTGAGGAATTACGCTATTTTATTGCGCTTTCATTAGCCCCTAAAATTGGTCCCAGTATTTTCAAAGCCATCATTGCTTATTCGGGATCTGCGAAAAATTTTTTCACCCTCCCAAAAGGAAAAGTCTTAAAAACGCCAAAAGTAGGTGCTAAACTACTGGAGTTGAGAAATCAAGAATACGAACTACTCCGAAAGGCTGATGAGCTGATTCAAACCTGTGAGAAGTCAGGTTATCGGATTTTCACCCCTTTAGACTCTGATTTCCCAAGTAGATTGAAGGTTCAAGAAGATAACCCAGTTCTATTTTTCGCCAAGGGTTCCGGAAGTCTAAATTTCGAACGATCAGTGGGAATAGTTGGGACAAGAAATGCAACTCAATACGGTAAAACTGCCACTCGGAAAATCATTGAGGATTTGGCCATTTATCAACCGGCTATCGTTTCCGGATTGGCTTATGGAATTGATATCGAAGCACATCGAGCAGCATTGGCGGTGGGATTGCCTACGATTGCGGTTATGGGTTCTCCGATTAATCAAATTTATCCAGCTATTCACCGCAAAACAGCAGAAGCAATTTTGGAATCTGGCCTAGTAATGAGTGAATATGCTCCAGGCTCCAAGATGGGTCCCGGGAATTTCCCTGCCAGAAATCGAATTATTGCAAGTCTTTCTGATGCATTGATTGTAGTCGAGGCAGCTGAAAAAGGCGGTGCGTTGATTACTGCTGAGATTGCCTATAGCTATAATAAAGATGTATTTGCAGTTCCCGGAAATCTTCAGTCTCCTTTTAGTGAGGGATGCAATCAGTTGATCAAAAAGATGAAGGCGAATATCTATACTGGTCCCGGAGATATTGCAGAGGCACTTTACTGGGTTAAGCCAGGCGAACAAGCCATTAAAAATCCGAAGTTAGATTTGAGTAAGTACGAAGGTGAGGAAGCAACAATATTAAAGTATCTGACGGAAAAGGGGGAATCAGAAATCGATCTCATGTCATATGCTACCGGTATTCCGCTAGGCCTTTTATCTTCGAAATTACTGGCACTAGAGTTTGAAGGGATTCTCAAATCACTTCCTGGCAAAAAGTATAAGCTTTTGGGATGAACGGGTTTTTCTAAATTTTAAATTTCATACCAAATCCAATTTCTTGAATTCTACAGCTCGTAGATATCTGTCAAATCCCAAACTGAATTTTTTACCAACACTAATAGTCAGTAAATTATAAAAAACCATTCTGAAAAATGGCAAATTATATCCTTCAGATAAACAAAAGTACTTATGAAGTAAGCGTCGAAAAAGGCAGCTCACTCTTACGGGTGATTCGTGAGCAGTTGAGACTCACCGGCACCAAATATGGTTGTGAGATCCTGCAGTGTAGAGCCTGAAGGATTCATATTGAGAATGAACCGATGCGAGCTTGTGTTTTGCAAGTCGAGAATTTATCCGAAGGCCAAAAGATAAAAAGCATCGAAGGACTCTCTGAAAATGGTGACCACCCTTTACAGAAAGTTTGGACTGAAACTAAGGCACCTCAATGTGGCTATTGCCAATGTGGCCAAATTACGCAGGCAGCAGCATTATTGGAACAGAATCCCAACGCAAGTCGAGCCGAGACGAAAGCCAAGATAAATGGAATCTTATGCCGCTGCTATACCCATCTGCGAGTAATAAAAGCGATTGAGATTGCTACTTTAAATCAACTAAATTCTAAGATTGTGAGCGCATCAAAATCAGGTTATAGCCGAAGAGATTTTTTCAACTCTTCTAGCTGTGTGGCCCTTTTTATAGGGATTTCTGGGCTTTTACTGCAGCCATTTTCAGGACCTGTCCTCATCTCAATTTCATCATTCTTCTAATCTCATATTATCCAATCTCTCACTCTCTAGTCTCAATTATCTTAATCTCTAATCTTCAACCTCCGAATCACCTTAGGAAAATACCACAAATAAAAGCCACTAAAACTCATCAAAATCAATCCTAATGCTGTACCTGTGGAATAAATCAATTTAGAAGTTTCGGTTTGGCCAAAGTAATAATCCACAATACTTCCATCATGTACTTTTTCGATCCAGTCTGAATGACGAGTTGCAACTGAGAGCACCTCACCTGAATACCCATCGAGTTGCACTTCAGTGAAATGAGTTTGAAAAGTCACTTTGGCAACACCCTTTTCGGGCCGAATATCGATTCGATCTACCAAATTTGATTGTCCCATCGAATCCATTTTGTCCATTGCTATCCCAATCATTTCATCTGGAGATATCCAGTTTTCACGAGATTCAACTCTGGTTTTGAGCGTATTGGGAAGTAATTCAGCTTTTTTTTTCCAAGCTAATAAGAGGGAAGTAATCCCAATCACAAAGAAGAAAATTACCAATGGAATCCCTAACCAACGATGGAATATCCGCAGCCACCGAAGAGATCTTACTTTTTGTTGAACATCAATTTTCGCCATTATGAAACTGGATTAAACACATAATTGGCAAGCTTCATCACCTCAGCAAGTTCAGTTTTATTGAGATTTAAATTTTCCCCAGCTTGCTCCAAGGTTTCAATCATCAGCTCTGTAGCCATATTTCCAACCAGTTCATCTTTCGCCATCGGGCAACCACCATACCCTTTCAAAGCTCCATCAAATCGGGTACAACCTCCTTTTAAACCTGCCAAAACTTTTTCTGCAATAGCTTCTTTAGTACTGTGAAGATGCGCTCCAAACTCGATTTCAGGGAATGAGCTGACATTAACTTCAAAAAGCGAGGTGATCAGTTCAGAAGTCGCCAAACCAATGGTATCAGCGAGTGAAATAATTTTTATCCCAAGCTGCTCCAATTTTTCTACAAATTCAGCCACCAACTCTGGAGAATAGGGATCTCCGTAAGGATTTCCGAAGCCCATACTTAAGTAAGTCACCAGCGTCTTTCCACTAACTTCGCAGCGATTTTGTATCTCCTCGACTGCATTAAGCGCCTCAGCAATACTGGCGTTAGTATTCCGCTGCTGAAAAGTCTCAGAAAGTGACAGCGAAAATCCTAAATAGTCAATCTCTGGAAATAATAGGGCTTCTTCCGCCCCGCGGACATTAGCTACGATTGCGAGCAACTTACTTTTCGAATGATGAAGATCCAACAGACTCAAAACCTCAGCAGTATCCCGCATTTGAGGAATCGCTTTAGGGCTTACGAAACTCCCAAAATCAATCGTATCGAAGCCAACTGCCAGCAGCTGATTAATATAGGCAGCCTTAATTGCGGTATCTATAAACTGGGGAATACCTTGCATCGCATCCCGTGGACATTCGATTAGTTTGATCATAGTACGAAATTACGGATAAAAGCGAGGCTCAAAAAATGGAATTATATGAGTAGCCAATTTTAAACACTATAGCGCAGTGTTTGCTACAAGATTAGATAAGCTAACTCAATTTGAACCGTATTGGAAGTTCCACCTTGGAACGAACTGGAATCCCATTTTCGTTTTTAGGATTTCATTTATGCGGATAAACTTCGATGGTTATCACTACTTACTCTCACAATAATCTATGGACAAATTCTGAATTACCAATCGCGATATCTTGAATCTTCCCATTTTCATCAATTTCAAAAGTAAAAAAACTGTTCCTTCTGTCTTGACGGATCTGGCATCCGAAGGATATCTCAGCACTCCAGCTAAATACGAATGCCATCCTTTGGGAAGCTTCTTCAATGGTAGGTTTAGTAATTTGTTCCCCCTTGTCTGAGTAGTAAATCTCTGATACAACTTCTCCTCCTTGTATGGAAGTGTGAATTTTTTAACCAACCACTTGGGAAATAGTGTTTTTCTGATGATTCATCTTTTTCATAGTCATATCGCATAGTGTACTACGCGTTACCGGTTGGACACTAGCCGAGCGTACTCTGAACTTTTCCTCCTCTATTTTCATCCAACATAACAGCTGTGCGCACAACCTTCACTGCGTCACGATTGATAAGTTGTTTGTGAATTACCCCGTCTTGCTCCGATGTGATTCTCAGATACTCATAATCATATTTACTAGTATCCAAAATTGGATAGCGCTTAGAACCCAGGTAATCCAGAGCTTGGCTGAAAGTGAAAGCGGCAAATGATTGAATGAAAATGAAGAAGAAAAAGAAAATGACTTTACGCATAAATCAATAATTCCACTGAAAGAGTAAAAGCTGTTGGATTTTAAAAACTCAACAGTTTTTTTATTGTGGTTTTACAAAAAAATAATCTGTGTTTTCACAATTGGACCGGTAAAAGACAAAAAGCGACTTAATATATGATGAATACCAGCATTGCCGGGACTTCTCCCGATCGCTATAGGTACGTCATCCGCCTGCCTCGCTGTGGCGGGCCTGCCTCGCTGTGGCGGGTCTGCCAGCCAGATAAGCAAAGAAGAAAAGGTCACTGACATCATTGCGGATAATCAGGAAAATTAAAACACTTCTTTTGCTATCTTATAAGTTGTATCCGCCTTGCTCATCGTATAGAAATGTAGCGATGGAACATCATTTTTAATCAGCTCCTTGCATTGCTGAATCGACCATTCGATTCCTACTTCTTTTACTTCAGCATTTGTCTTGCACTTTTCCAACTCATCCATCAAATCATCGGGAAGATCCAAGAAAAAAGTTCGAGGAAGCATAGTGATTTGACTCAGGGTCGTAATCGGTTTGATCCCGGGAATAATCGGCACCATAATTCC
>Ga0222706_1000136_pt1 | contig 22223 bp, 15 predicted proteins | sample AntAcemetage1572_FD_179829 | JGI IMG/M metagenome (GOLD analysis project Ga0222706, IMG submission 179829) | Saline water microbial communities from Ace Lake, Antarctica - #1572 | ecosystem: Environmental > Aquatic > Non-marine Saline and Alkaline > Saline | place: Antarctica: Ace Lake...
CCATCGGGTGCATCTTGAGACGGGCCTCGTCAATCAAGTAGAAGCGCAGACTTGGACGATACGGCTCAAGTCCTGGCAAGCTTGGCGCAAAGCAGTCGGCAACGTCCGTGGCACCTCGCCAGCGGGGCGCGCCGTTGTAGAGCACGATGGGCATGATTTGGGGCAACAGCCCATCCTGCAGCTCACCTTCCTTGACCAGGTGCTGGGACAGCAGCCCAACGTAGACCATCATGCGAAGCGCCATCCAGGGGTCGCTCTCGCTTTGGAACTCCAGCATCAGATATACCCATACCCAGCGCTCGCCCACCTTCAGCCGCCAGACCATGTCGTCGTGGCGCTGGCGCTCTGACTCGCTCACGTAGCTGGCATTAACCCGCTCCAGGCTGGCGAAGTCGGCAAGTTCGAGCCACGGTCCGGGCACGTAGCCGGTGAGCAGGTCGCGCACCATCTCCGGGTGGGAGAACAGTTGCTTATATCCGGTGTCGTGGTGGGTGTTGTTGGCCATGGTCCAGATTATCGACGTGCATTTATCAGAGCCACCGGCTCGCTCAAACAGCTCCTGGTTGTGTCAGTTACAGCGCGCCGACTGCTTGCTGCTTGACCCGACACATTGGTCACCAGTACAATTTAGTGCCATAGGAATTTAGGAAACAAGATGACAGCTCACACATTGCCCTCGGGCAGCGTCAAGGTCGTTGGCGTGAACGGTCAGATTTCGCTGGGCAAGCAGTTCGCCGGCAGGCAAGTCTTGGTCGAGGAACAAGCCGATGGCGTCTGGCTGATACGCACCGCAACCGTGGTGCCGGACAACGAGAGGTGGGTACACGCCCCTGAAGCGGCTGCAGACCTGCAAAAGGCGCTCACCTGGGCATCTCAAAATCCGGCTGACGAAGCGCAGCTTGATGAAACCTTGAGCCGCTTGTCGCATGGTGAGTAATGCTTCTGATGCCTTGGTTCTGCTCGACCTGAACAACCCGGTCTTCCAAGAGAACCTGCTCGGGTTGCAAAAAGTAGAGCGTCACGCTGCCTTGGACACGCTGAAGAAGGTTCGCCAGCTGACTTGGGGCCAGCTGTACCGTGACGGTGGACTCAAGTGGGAAAAAATCAGCAGCGTGAAGCCACCGGTTGGCATAGACGCTATTTACTCATTGCGCATCACGCAAGGTCGGCGCTGCACAGCTTACCGTGATGGTGACTTCATCCGCTTACTGACTGTCGCTTCTGACCACGACAGCACCTACGGGCGCAAGTAATTGTTGCAACTCAGAAAAGCCCCACCGAGATAGGTGGGGCTTTAGAGTTTGTCTTTCCAATAAAAATATATCCATATTAACGCCGCCAACCCGCCAAGGTTGGTTTGTCGTTCATGAAGCCGCCAAGCTCCATGAAAAGCACACTACAAATGAGCCGCCAAGCTCCTCCCCGAAAGGGGACACACTACTTTCAACCGCTGGCAGTTTTCGAGTGTCCGAAGACATCACCTCAAGCTTGACTGATTAGGTCTCGCAATCGGCTCAAACTCTACTATCCGCCGCTCCCTCTCTTGTGCCTAGCCGGTCGCCAAACCGGGTAATTGGCCGTCAGAGATTCCCACGTTAGTTCAATTGGTCTCACCACGATTTAAGGTTCTGTCGTCTCAAGGTTGAGGCATCGCATACGCTTACCCGCCAAAGCGGTTTCGGCCCTCGATGTTCCATAGCTAGGCTTACCTGCCCAACCCTTCATAGACGAATCACTCCCGAAGGAGCAGACCCAAGGTGATTACTCAGATGGGGGACTCACACCCCCAATTACAGGCTTAAGCTATCCATAGACCCGCACATTATCTGTACGGTGCCGAGCAGTCCAGGTTTCCCCTCGTGCCCCTGTCGCCTTTCAACGACCTCATAAGCCCACCTGCCGAGTCCTCGTCACAGCCGTTCATTTCCAGCTGACCCGAGGGCGGATTTTCACCGCTATCCAATAGAACCGGGTTTGGCTTGATTGCTCAAGCTCCCGTGTCCGTGTCGCCCGCCACCGTGCCCCCGAAGGGATTGGGTCGAAAGAATGCTGTCGCATTCTAGCGCCCGTTTCAGCCGCACCAACCAGCGTTACCCGGTATGCAGCTAAGGCGGTTTGCAACGACTTGGCGAGTCATTGCGTTGTCTTTCGACATAGTGTGTGTTTTTCGTAGTTGGCGGACTACTCAAAGCAATCTGTCGCTTAAATCACTTTGTGTAGCCCGCCCGTGCACGCGAAAACTGCGAGAGCTTGCGCTCTCTCATTTTCCTGCCCACATCGTCTTCCTCGCTTATGTATAGCTCGGCTGCGCGTGAATTCCAGGAACATCAATTAATACAAACCCCAAAAAACCTCTCGCATAGCCAGCAAGGCAGTTTTTGAGTGCGCACCAGCCAGCGCGGCGCCGCTCCCTAGCCACCGCACGCGCAGGCGCCACCCCGCACCTCACCGCCATGCAGCGCCGTTTGCCTGTAAACAATCTGAGTGAAGCTGCAAAAATATACACCCTGCTGGTGTATTTTCAGAATTTACACTTACACCTGTATTTACAGCGCTATACCTAGTTCCTCAACCAAACTAAGATTTCTATGACAACCGCGCTTAACTCGTCTATCTCCTCTGCCTCATCGACCACTTCGGCTCCAGAGTACAACGGTATCAATTCCACCGGCCCTATCACCATCGATGACGTCCGATTGGCGTTGGGTGGCAACGACCCACTGGGCACGAATGCAGGTGCCCTACGCGCCATCATCGGCCGGGGCTCAATGCAAACAATACAGAAGCACCTTGGCACGCTGCGCGCTGAGCTTGCACCTGTTGCTGCTGTTGAGCCGGGCAGTGTGCCACCGGCGCCAGTTGATGCTGTGCAGCAAATTTGGGCTGCTGCCTTCAATATTGCACAGTCGACCACTCTTCGCCGCATTGACATGCTGGTCGCCCAACGAGATGCTGCACTTGCTGTTGTGCAAACGCAATCCCAAGACCTAACTGTTTTTGCGGCCAATATCGATTCTCTCACCGATGAATTGTCCAAAGCCAACTCTGGTGAGCTTGCGCATCAAGTCGAAATAGAGAAAGTGCGCGAGGTTGAGCTGAAGAATACAAGCGCAGCTCTGCTGAAACTGGATGCACTACAGAAAGAGCATGACCAGCTGATGCATCAGGTTCAGCTTGACATGCGTGACCGCCTCACTGAGCATGACCAACTGAAGCATCAGGTGCAGCTCAATGACCGCGACCGCCTCACCGAGCGCTTGTCAATGGAGTCAATTATCGACCGACTCCTCAATCAGGTGAGCGAATACAAAAGCCTGCTGCACGCTCGAAACGCGCAGGCGCCAGTTAACGTGCTAGAGCAGATGATGCCGCCCAATTCGGATTCGGCAATTAATTTGGCTTCATAGCCTGAAGTTGCTTGTAATTAGGTGCGGGTGTTCCTATACGGTTATTCATAACCACAAGGAGCACCCTATGCCTATTTCAACCCCAATCGCTCGGTCCAAAACTTCGGCACTCGCGAGAGTTTTGGATGCCATCCCCAAGGGATACACCCGCACTGTCCAAGGCGCCGTCAAGCCTGCAAAAGCGTTGGCCTTGATTCGCAAGTTCCACGAGCAATACGGCATTGGCTGCACGCCCGGCCAGCGCCTGGTCCGAAAGGCTGCTGGTAAAGCGAACTGCCTTCTGGTCATCTACTGGCCTGAAGGCGCGGTCTCCGTCGAGTGGCTGATGCTGGCAACGCCTGGCACTGGGCTTGAGGCTGAGCGACTCCAGCCCGTAGACGGCACCCCACGGGCTCACTGGTTGGGCTACGAGCTTGTGCGCCGCCCCAACGACCGCGGTGCCGCGAGTTGGACCTGGCGCAGGCCCAAGGCGGAGATGGCCGAGCTCCACGCCCTGCTGGCCGAGCTCTCGAACAAACACCACCAAAACGCGGTCGCTGCCCTGCTGCAGCGTATCGCCCATCAGCCCGGTTTTAACGGCGTGAGGACCCAGGGCCGAGAGCTCTTCAACGAAGCCGTGCGCCGGGGGTACAAGTCAGAAGAACTGCCGATGCTCTTCTGGCTGACAAAGCCCACGCATGGGGAGCGCTACCTGATACCCAGCTGACCCTTCCGCCACCAAAAACTGCCGTCTTCTGACGGCGTTTTTACGAGCTGACCTGGTAGCTGCAAATTCATCGGGATTTGAGGTCGAGAAATGCTCCGCCGTCGCTATACGGTGAATGTCATCATCATCAAATCTCTCAGTCACCTCAACCGAATCCGGTCCGTTGCGCTCCCCGCTGGGGGTTCAAGACCTGATTGCCCGAGCCACAAAGAGCTTCGAAACGGCCGAGCTCAAGCGGACCTTCTCCACACCCCCCGCTGCGCCTCCCCTGGTCAGCGAGTCACCAGTTGACGCCCTTGGGCTCCTGAAGCGGCTCTGCGCCGTTCAGTCTGCGGTCAGCAGCTACCGGTCATCACTCACCGCCTCAGCGGGCGAGCTCTCTGTGTGGCTCGATGCAAACGATGACGACATTAGAGACGTTGCGATGAACTTCTCGCGTCTGGACCTCACCGGCACGCCGGACCTCTCGCAGCTGTCCTACGCAGAACTGCTTCCCGACCTTCCCTGTCAGGACCAGTTTCCAGGACTTTTGAAGTTCCTGATGCAGCCTGGCTTACCGGCCTGCCACGTCCACAAGAAGCGCCTGTGGGCCGAATCCGTCCTGGGCGTCAAGGTGCCTGGCGATAGCCTCGCAAGACAGATGGCTCGGCTGTCTGATGCCCGGTTTTGGCGCCGTGCGTTGCGAGTGCGTCTGGCCAGAGAGCGCGAGCACTTCCATTTGCGTCTTCGCCTGGTTGGCCGCTCAGCAGAGCCTTACGTGTCAGATGTTCAACTTGCAGCGCGCAAGGCGCAGCTCAAGCGCCAGGTGCAGTGGATGAACGAGACCGTATTGGTGCCGCGCTACCTTGACCCCGAGCAGAAAAACGACACTTTGCTCTCGCTCGCAGACGTTTCAAGCTCCGCGAGTTCTCGATTTGCGAAGACGTACGCGTTCTTGTGCGCCATGGACGAGATTGCTTCGGACGCGGGCCTCGCGGCAGGGATGTTGACGCTGACGCTTGAGCCGGAGTGGCACTCCAACCCCAGCCATGGCGCCAGCAGCTGGAATGGCGCCAGCCCGCGCGCTGCGCATCAGTCGATGGCACAGCGTTGGCAGTCGATATTGCGCGACCTCAACAACATTGGTGTTGGCATCTCTGGCCTGCGGGTGGTGGAGCCTCACAAGGATGCGTGCCCACACTGGCACGTGTGGCTGCTGTACCGCCCTGAATCGGAGCAAGCCATCTTGGAGACGGTGATGCGCTACTTCCCGAACAAGCTCAAGCTGCGCAATCCGAGCGCCAAGCGCAGCAAGTCTGATGCAAAAAGCGCAGCAACTTTGTCGACGCCGGCGAACGCTTGCGATGTCATCTTTGACACGTTGGCCGCATTGAAGGCGAACGCTGGGCGTGCGCCAACGCATGCAAAAGAAGGCGCGCAGGTGGAGCTGGCCCGCATCGACCGGCGTATCAGCAGCGGTGCCGGCTACGCAATGAAATATTTGCTCAAAACGGTAGACGGCGGCGACAAACTCAATCAGCAAACCGGTCTGTTTCCCGAGTCACCAGAAGGCGAGACGCTCACGCAGCGGCAGCTGGAGAAGCAAGCGCAGCGCCGCGCGGCGCATCAGGCGAATGCAAGGCGGGTGGATGCCTTTCGCGGCGTGTGGGGCATCAACTCCGGACAACTGTTCGGCGTTGCGAAGTGTCTCACCGCTTGGGACACGCTTCGCCGCTTGGGTACTGCACCGTCACACCCTATGCTGTGCAAGCTCTGGAGCCTTGCGCGCGGGGGCATCAAAAAAGGCCGTATCCAGGCGAACTCTGGCATTCGCGGCGACGCCAAGGGCTTCCTCACAGCGCTTGGTGGGCTTGCTGCCTGTGGCAAACCGCCGAAGGGCGCAGTGACTGTGTCAATTGGCCGGCTGACGAAAGAAGCGATGAACGGCTATGGAGAAGAAATCAAGCGCACAGTGGGCGTCACCCTGGTTCAGCGCACCCGAGTGATGAAGGTCACTGGCGCTCGCACCTCTAAAGTCACCGGTGAAGTCAAATGCGTAAGGGCTTGGCGGTCGGTCAAGACGGTGCTCGCCGAAATCAACATCCGTACGAAAGAATGGATGCTGGTGCCTCTCAAAAATGCAGCGCAGGCGATGGAACAATTGAAGAAACGAACCGAGGCGGAGCATGCGGAATTCGGTTCGGCTCACCTAAGCCTTCTTGCGGTGCGCACCTTCTGGTCTGGGGTGTGGGACGGCGTGGCGCAGCACAACGCCGAGCCTCAGCCAGCACCGTTGCCTTGGCTGCTGTCCACAGCCTAGCCACCCTCTGGTCTCAAACAAAACACACCTGCCGCACTTGCGGCGGGTTAAGTGCGTCCGACTGATTTACGCACAATTTTTTGAGAAGAAAAACGACGAAAAAAAGCCCCGGCGAGGGGGCTTTTGGGTGCGCTGGTGGGTTTCTTGCGTCTAGATGGTCACCAGGATCGCGTCCTTCGGACGCGGTCCAGGCCTGTTGAGCTAGAAAACTTTACTTAGTTATCCTAGTTATCCTAGTTATCCAAGGAAAGGGCGCAGAACTAACCCCACGAGCAAACCTAGCCCACCAATTCCAATCTTGTACAGATTTTGATACAGGCGGTCTTCTGCTTGCAGCAATCGCAAAATGCTGATTTGATGCTCAAGGCTGGCCAGCTGCAGTCGCAGGCCCGCCAGCTTCTCGCTGCTGTCACAGACCTGAATCTTTCCATAAACGGCCTGTATCTCGCTTTGCAGACACGCAGCACTTTGTCTTCGTATAGTTGCACTCATCACGAGTTCTCTCATTAAAAAACCCCTGCAACCGAAGTCACAGGGGTTTTGAGTAGCTTATCGCTTCAAGCACCCGTCCGAGGGCGGATGCTTGTCTTTGGGATAGCTTAGACGATGAAGAAGTTGTTGCTTGTGCCGTCTTCTGCGAAGTTGGTCACGCCAACGATACCGGCCAGTTGCACAACGATGTCAGTGGTGCCTTGAACAAATGCGTAGCTGTTACCAACGTATTCGAACACAAGAGCTTCACCGGAAGCGTCTGCAGCCAGGGCGGCAATTGCGATTGCATCTGTGAGCGTGGCTGGGCCAGCGCCAGTAAACGTCAACACACCCTTGTCGGCAACGGCACCGCCCGTGACGGCAATTGTGTCTGCGACAGTGAATGTACCTGCTCCGAGAGCAATTTTGTCTGCAGCCTTGATGGCATCGGCTTTCGCGGTGGCATCACCTGCAACAATACTCACCGACACAGCAGCGGTCTTCTCAAAGCCCTGAATGGACTCAAAACCGGTTGCGCCCGTGGACGCATCCGTCACCGTGATGACGTCGGTACCTGAGCCCAGCTTAACCGTGCCGACATCTTTCAGGTCTGCCAACGAGAACGTCAGCCCACCAGTAGCAGCAGACGCGTCGACGGTTGCCAGTTTGGACGCACCAGTCGCCGACAAAGTCAGGGCCTGAGCTCCGGTGACTGTCACAGTTGCCAGCGCATCAGTACCAGCGCCTTCGGTCACATTCAGTACGTTTTTGGCGTTTGCGCCACCAGAAACAACGCTGACCGAAGTAGCTGCTTGGGTAGCCAAAGCAATAGTAGACACGTTGTCGGTTGCTGCTGTTTCGGTACCTGCAACACCAGCACCCGCAGCGCCGTCGTAGGCCGTGTCGAACACAGCGGTCAATGAGGTTGCGGCAGCGGCAGCCACGGACACAGCCGCAACATCGTCACCAGCAACGTCTTTCACCAGGTCTGCGTCCAAAGTCACGGTAAGTGCGCCAGCCGTCTTTTGGGTGAGGGTCAGGACATTCGTGGTGTCCATGTCCTTGGTTGCCCGGAAGTTCACACCGGCACCAACGTTTTGCAGCGTAACATGAGCACCAAGAGCACCCGAACCCACAATCTCCGTCACGGTGTTCTTAACGTTCAGGATGTCCAGGTCCAGGTTGGCAGTCATGTCTTTGACGTCATACACATCGAAGTTGCTGAAAGCGACAACGTTGGCGGAACCAACCAGACTCAGCAGCAGGGTGTCGGACCCGGCACCAGCATCAATTTTGTCTGTAGCAGCAATTGCCGCAGACGATGTAAACGTGTCAGCGCCGTCACCCAGATTCACAGTCAGCACACCGTCGCTGCGGGTGGTGATGTTAACGGTGTCGTCGCCAGCGCCGGTGTCAACCGTTGTGTTGCCGTCGCCGGTTACGCTAACGGTGACAGTGTCATCGCCTGCGTTGGTGGTGACGGTGGCGCTGATTACGGCGCCAACTGTCTTGGAGGTGACGGTATTAACGGTTACGTCGTCTTTACCAGAGCCGGTAGCGATAGTTGCAACGGTGGTGTTAGCGTCATACTTGATGGCGCCATTGCTGGCGGATGCGTCGACGGCGGTAACAACCTTGGTGCCTGCGCCATCGGTGACATTCAAGTTGACGGCAACGGCGGTATTCACCGTCAGTGTCTGGACGTCTTTACCGACTGTCACGGTAAGAACAATTGCGTCAACGCCATCGGTGGAAGAGTCAACCACAGCGCCGGCGACCGTAACGGAACTCAGAGTTCCAGTTCCAGAGCCAATAACGTCCAAAGTAGAGGCGTCATCCACACCGTCGAGGGCGACCGTTGCTGAAGCGGCCGCGTCAGCGGCAGTGACGCTCAGCGTACCGGCAGCAATGTCCCTAAAGCCAGCAGTAGTGGTAGAGGCCAGCTTGGTCACATTACCTGCGGCTCCGATTTGCCAGATTTGCTGAGCAGCCGTGCCGAATTTCGATGCGTCAATATCAGTTGCAGTAGCTACTGCCGTCTGGTTGATGTTGATTATTTCGACGTTGCTGATGGTGCCCTGAATGGTTTTGTTGAAATCCGTAGGCGTGGCGTCAGTCTTAATTTCCAGATTCAGCGTGTCGGTACCAGCGCCGCCGTTGATGGTGTCAACGGAGTTCAGCGTGGTGACATCAGCGCCGGTGACGTTGTTGAATGCGTTGGCGTTAATGGTGTCATTGCCAGCGGTACCGGTGATGGTGTCCAGACCCTGAGTGAGACTGAAAGTCTGGCCAGCAGCCGCCACGCCGGCATTCACAGCGATTGCAGCAGTCACAGAAGCTGCGTCTGCAGTGACGGTGGCAACGACTGACTGCAATGCAGCCAGAGCGGTTGCGCTACCGTTCTGGGCCACAGAGTAGTTCTCAGCGACGGCGGTTTTGTTGTTGAGGATGGCCTTGGCATTGGCAAATGCCGGGGCAGTGGATGCATTCAGGGCTGTCAGGGCTTCCAGGGCAATCTGGCCCTTGCTCTCGCCAGCGTTGAAGCGAGCAACGATGAAAGCAACCGCTTCGGTGTTGGCCTGCAGACCCAAGGGCGTCAGGAAAGACGTGGCAAATTCGCTGCCAGTCTGAAAGACGGGGTTGATAGACAGGAAGGCGCCTGTCTTGGCCAGATCCTTGGCCAGGTTCGAGAGGCTTCTGCCGTTGGCTTCATAAGCCACGGTGAACTGGGACAGGTAGGTGCTGCCTGGGGCGGCGTTGAACATGCCGACAACCAGTTTGATGATGTCGCTGCGCTCTGTGGTGGTAAGTGCCATTGGGTATTGCTCCATGAGTGATGAAGTTGACCAGGCACACGATGCACCCAGTTCGATGCTGAGTATAGACAACGTGGTTCACAGCGCTGTGTGACCCGGGTCACAGGCTTTTGGTGGCGTGTGTGTGGCGTTGTTTTTTTGCCTCGAGCCGTCTGGCTTCACTGCAAGGTCCAGCGCAAGCCGATGTACAGCGCGGACTGGCGGCTGCGAAAGGCGGCGATGTTGCTGGTGTTGCGGCTGGCTTGCGCGCTGACAAACCAGTCGGCCTGCGCGGCAAGGCCTTCGGGGAGGGCGCGCGAGGCTTCGAGTTGCAGCGAGTGCCGGTTGGTTGAACGGGGGAGATTGCCCGACAGCAGCGGGCTGTAGCCGCTGGCGTCTGCCTGGCGGGCGTAGGTGTGTTCGGCATTGATGCGGTAGCTTCCCAGACGGCCATACCAGGCGGTTTTGAGCTCTCGCTTTTCGTAGCGGCCGCCAGGGCGGTTGGCATTGTTAGGGTGTTCGCGGCCCCAGCGCAGTTGAATGCTGAGTTGTTGCCTGGCCGACGCTGTGGGCGCGTGGGCCTGTGTTGCGCCCTGGCAGCTGGTGGTGAGCAGCAGCCCCTGGTAGCGGCCGTTGAGCTCGGTGCTGGCGGGGTAGTGGCGCCACTCGGTTTCCGCTCCCAGGCCAAGGCGGCAGGTGCCATTGCCTGCGAGGGCAAGCCCGGGGGCCTGCCACTGCCGCTGCATGTTTGCCCGCACGCCCTGGTACAGGCGTTGCCCGCCAGAGTCGAAGCGGCTGGCCCCAACCTGTGTCACCCACTGGCGGTCTGCCTCGGGGGCCTGCAGCCAGCTGGCAGAGAGGTCGGCTTGCTGGTAGCGGGTGGCCGCTGGCTGGGTGTACCGGGCGCGAAGTTCGGCCTGCAAAAGCCAGAGCTGTGCGCCCTGTGGTTTGAGCGATTGCCACTGAAGGGTGTTGAGCAAGCTGGCGCCGCTTTGGGGGCGAGCGCTCTCTAACAGCGGCAGGGTGAGCGCGCCTTGCGGGAAGGTGAGTGTGATTTCACTCGCGGCGGGGGCGTTGTTGAGGTTGGTGTCGTGTCCCAATGCGGTGGTGAGGATCCACCGGGGGCGCCAGGCTGTGGGGTCTGCGGTGGCCAGGCTGTGCTGCAGGCTGCGCTGCAAGATCTCGCGCAGTTGGGGCGGCAGATCGGGCCGCTGGGCAACGCGCTCCAGCAATTCGCTCGCGGCCTGTGTGTCGCCCGTGGCCAGGAGGGCTTGCGCATAGTCAAGCTGGGCACCAGGGAGGTCGGGCGCCAGGAGCAGCGCGCGCTCCAGGGCCTCTGCGGCAGCGGCAGGCCAGCCCAATGAGAGCAGAACGGCGCCGCGCCAGGCGTGGAAGTGGGCGTCCAGCAGGCACTGGGGCGCAGCTTGGTTCAGCCGGGCCAGCAGATCTTCCAGCGCGGCTTTTCCTTGCGGCAGGGGGTACTGGGGTGTAACCGGGCAGGTGGTTGCGGTTTCGGCCGTTTCAGCCGTTGGTGCTGTTTGTGCCAACGCCTCGGCGCAGCAGAGTGCCCAGATGGCCAATGAGGCTCCAGCGGCCAACCGCTTCCCGCGGCTGCGGTGGTGAACCCTGGCTTTCAAGCGGTGTTGTGCGTTTGCTGACGAAGGTAGTGCAAGGTGCTTTGGTCTGCTGGGCTGCCAGGTTGCAAGAGCGTGCGCAGTGTAAAGACTTTGCAGCTGTGCTGCAACCCGGGCAGCAGGAAGCTGCCCAGCGGTTTGAGCGCCAGGTCAGCGTGGCTAAATTGCACACCGATGCGATGGGCAGCCTCTTGCCCAACCAGCACGGGGTAGGCGAGGTCGGCTGTGAGTCCCTGCAAGCGCAGAGCAATGGTGACCGTCTGGCCCAGCACGGTATGAACACGCCGACTTGCGGAGCCAAACGATCCCACGAGCGCCATGCCGGTTTCAAGGCCGATGCCGATGCTGAGGGGTTCGAGCCCGGTGCCGCTGGTGTTGGGGAGCTCTTCGCTGCAGCGCAGCCAGAGCTCGTGGGAAGCGGCAAGGGCGCACTCGGGGTGGGAGTCGCAGGGCCTTGTGCCGTTGAAAACAGCGAGCAGGCTGTCGCCCACCATTTCCTCGACCACACCGCCATGGGCCTCAATGATGGCGCTGGCGGTTGTAAAGAAGCGGTGAAGCACCCGCGCGGCGTCTTCTGGGGCTCGGGCTTCGCAATAACGAGAAAAGTTATGCAGATCGGCCGCCAATATGGTGACGTCGCTGCGGTTCGCGTGAATGTCACCTGTAGGCTCGGAGAGTGCAATTTGTTCGGCAACCGGGCCGGGAACGTAGCTGGAGAGGTTCTGGTACAAGCGCCCTTTTTCAACCAGCGAGCGGGCGTGCTCAGTCAGCGCCAAGAGGATGCCTGCCAGCCCGATGGCCAGCGCTGGGGTTGCCCAGCCGATGAACCAGCCTGCCTGCAACAAGGCCAGGGCATGAAGCGCAAAGCCAAACAGCCCTGCCGCGCCCGCGACCAATGGCAATAGCACGGCGCGCTGGCGCTGGCGCAGCGGCTGGCCGGCCACAAGCGCCAGCAAGCTCGCAACCGACAGCAGGACGTAGCCTGTTTGCAGCCAGGCTGCGGCAAACGGGGTGTGGGGAATGGTGCCGTCGACCATGGCCGCCAGCACTTGGGCGTGTATTTCGGCGCCGCTGACCGCACCGCCCAGCGCGGTGGGAACGGCGTCCACCATGCCGAAGGCGGATGCGCCCACCAGCACCCAGGCCCCCTTGAGCAGATCGGGCGGTGCGCGGTCTTGCAGCACGTCTGCGGCCGATATGGAGATCAGGGCTTCGCGCGACACGGCGTATGGCACGCGGAGATGGCCCCGCTCATCAAGCCCCACGGTTATGCCGGGGAGCACTGGCGAGGTGAGTTCCCAGGCGGCCGACCATGGGCCGGTGCCCGGGCGCACGGTCAACCCGCCGCCTTGACTGGCCAGCGGGGCCAGGGCATCAATGCCGGCCAGTGCCAGGGTGGGGTAGGTGCGGTCGTCCATGCAGACAAGGGCGGGCAGGCGGCGCACGGCGCCGTCGGTATCCAGCACAGCGGTGATGTGACCGGCGCGCGAATGCAACCCTTTTGCATTGCCGATGAACCCCTGCGCCGGGATGGCCGGGGCCTGGCAGCCCAGGCCGGGTATCGCGCCGGTGAGCTCACCCGAACGCAGACGCGTTTCGTTGCGAAGCGCAAAAATTTGCGCCAGCACGGCGGGCGATTCGGCATCGCGGGCCGTCAGCGCACGCGAAAGCTCCGCACTGCCTTCGCGGCCATGGGGGAAGACGATGTCGAACAGCTTGAGTCCTGCGCCTTGCTCGTCGAGCTTTTGCGTGAGGGTTGCCAGGGTTTCACGCGGCCAGGGCCAGGGGCCGATGGTGGCAAGGCTGGCGTCGTCAATGTCGACCACCACGACACGGTGCTCGGGTACGTCGGTGGCGCTCAGGCGCCACAGGTGGTCTGTCGAGCGTTCATCGAGCTGCTGCAAAGAGCCCGGCGCAACAGCGATCCATGCGAGGGTGGCCAGGCCGGCGGCGGCGAGCGCCAGAGCGCGGGCTCGCCAAGGCTGCATCAGCCATTGAGCAAGTCGGCGATTCATCAGCGTGCCCAGAGCGTGATACCCGACAGGGCGCCACCAATGGCCGCCTTTTCGAACAGGTAGCCGGCAGATTTTCCATCCAGCGCGGTGGCGCCAGCAACAGCCTGGCCAGCGGTACGCGAAACAAAAATGCCGTCGTCACGCATGCTTCCACTGGCCTGCAGGCTGGTCGGCCCGGTGGGTACAGACGTGAGGCTGAGCGTGGTGTTGAACTGGCGGCGGGTGAAGTCGATGGTCAGGGCGCCACTTTGCACTTGTGCGGCCTGAATCTGGCCGGCATCGCTGGTGAAGCGCGCGTGGGTCTGATTGAGCGCAAAGCCAACGCTGCCAATGCCCTGGGGCAGGGTGGCTGGCCCCTGCTCGGTGCGGTAAAGAATGAAGTCTTTGTTGCCGACGGTGACGGCGCGCCCTTCCTCGGCCAGTGTTCGCGGGACGGTGAAGTCTGTGCTGTCTGCGGCACCGCCCCAGCGACCCCAGGCAAGCTGGGGTGGTGCCGGGGGCTCTGGTGTGACGGCAAGCTGGGGTGGTGCCGGGGGCGCTGGTGCGACAAATGTTCTGCTTGCTGTTGTGTCGACGATCTGCTGAACCGCTTCCTGAACGAGAGCTGTTGACAAAACGTTGTCGTCGCGGCGTACTACTGCATTGGCGCCGCGTGGGGGGCCCCCGTCGGTGGCAGCTGTTGAATTGGAGCCAGCTGACATCACGGCTGGCACCCGAACGCTGTCGAATGGACGCAGTTCGGGCTCGGCAAGGGCACTTCGAAACTCCACCAGCAGATTGCCCATTTCTGCGGACAAAAGCCGCGCTGATGCAGAGCCGCAGGCCCCGAGGTCCTGTTGTGCGCAACCGATACCGAACGGCGCCATCACGATCGAGCCTTGGTTGACAACGGCGAGCGTCTGGTCGGCAGCCGTTTGCACCACAAAATCGGTGCCACGCACACCGATTGCAACCAGCGGCGTGTTCAACCTGAACCGCTCTCGTGCGCCCTCGGCAGCGGCACCGGAGATCGCTCGTGTGACACCCCTTTCAAGGCGGAACTTGACCGACGACTGCGCCACATGGGCCGCGTCGTATTGATATTCTTCAATGAGAAGGCGGCTCGTGGGTCGCACGCTGACCATGGCACCATCAACGAACCGAATGTGCACATGTCCGCCTTGCGCAGTTTCAATGCGGTCACCCACATGGACCTTGCTGCCACGCTGCAGTTTCAGAGGCACGCCAGCGGCTGGAATGCCGATGGCCTGTCCGATCGTCAGCGTGACCTCGCCGACGGCAACCGCGGCAAAGGCAGGCGCAAAGCCGAAGACGGCTAGCAACGTCAAACATGCGAATGTGACTTGCTGTTGCAGGCGAGTGCTTATTTTCACGATGAAAACATCTATTCTGGACATGTGGAGGCTGAATTTACAGCCAACGGAGGCAACTGGCTGTGAGCGTGGTCACAGACGGGGATGTACTGCGAATGGGTGGGCGGGAACTGTTGCACAATCCGATGTTTGGTCAAAGATCGAGATCCTTTTGTCCGGTAGCAATGAGCGTTCCAGTCACCGTTTTGCAGGGCTTGCCGCTGCTCTCCAGCATTCCGCATGTGACAGTTGCCCATCTTGCCCTGTCTGCATCGGAAGGGTCCTTCGCCAAGCGTGAAGTTGTTTTGCAGAAGGGCAATGCGCCATCTGCCCTGTGTTTTTTGCTCGAGGGTCGACTTCAAGGCGTTGACTTCACCATGGACGGTCGAGAAGTGGGTCTTTATTTTATAAGTCCAGGTGACTACTTCGGCGAGGTGGCGTTGGTTGATGGCCAAGTGCAGCCGGAGTACGTTACGGCGGTCGCGCGCTCGCGGGTGGTGTTCATCGGGCACGAACTGATCAAGCCGATCCTCTTTGCTTCACCCAAGGTGGCGGAGGCGCTTTGCACACGGTTGGCCACTCGACTGCGCAGCGTGTCGGCGCAGCGCGTAATTTTGGGCCTTTCTAACCCGGTGCAGCGCGTGTGTGCGCAGCTCGAGCAGTTTTATGGGGCCGCGCGCGCGGTCAACGCCAACCATCGTGTGCTGAATGCACCCACCCACCAAGAGCTGGCGATCATGATCAACACGAGTCGCGAGACCGTAACGCGGGTGTTCCAGCTGTTGCAGGGCCGCGGTGCGGTCGAGCGTGACGGCAATGACTTGATGATCCTGGACCCAATCTTCATCGGACAGGCGGCGTCGGGCAAACTGGATCTCAGCAAATGATCGCGCGGTCCTTGCTGCCCCTTGACAACGCCTACCTGATATTTCAGATGGCCAAGCGCGACATTCTGGGGCGCTACAAGGGCTCGGTGCTCGGACTGGGGTGGAGCCTGTTGTACCCGCTGTTGTTGTTGGCGACTTACACCTTTGTCTTCCGGCTGATTTTCAAGGCGCGATGGCCGGGTATGGAGGATCACCCAGGCAACTTTGCGCTGAATCTTTTTGCCGGACTGGTCTTGTTCAACCTATTTTCGGAGGTTACCAGCCGAGCGCCGCGCCTGGTGCTGGAGCAGCCCAATCTGGTCAAGCGGGTTGTTTTCCCTCTGGAGGTGCTGCCTTGGATTGGTGTGGCGGGCGCGCTGTTCCAAGCGGTCCTGAGTCTTTCGGTGCTGCTGTTTAGCACGCTTGCGTTTCAGGGGTTGCTGCCGCTTTCGGCACTGGCGATGCCGTTGATCTTGTTGGCGATGCTGCCGATGTTGTTGTGCATGGGCTGGTTGCTTGCGGGACTCGGTGTGTTCCTGCGTGACATCGGCCAGATGGTGGGACCGATCCTGAATGTGATGCTCTTCCTCACGCCCGTGCTCTACCCAGCATCGGCGTTGCCGGCTGCGGTGCAGCGGTGGTTGGTGCTGAACCCGCTGACTTTGCCGATCGAGAGCCTGCGCGCCAGTTTGTTGCTTGGGCAGTGGCCTGACTGGAGCAGCTTGGCGCTGTATGTGCTGTGTTGGACGTTGCTCGCTGCATTTGCAGCGTTGCTGTTTGCGCGCATACGACCAGCATTTGCCGACCAGCTGTAGCAGGCTCTGCGGTTGTCAAGTTGAAGAGTCAATGTTTTGCAGTCCCTGGGTGGTGGTTACGCAAGCGTTCACCGAGCCAGCGCAGTGGACGTGTAACGCGCCAAGAACGGGATGCAAAGATTTCAGCCAATCGCTGTGCGAGTGTGTGGTTTTCCAACTTGGCTACCTCTAGGGATGCAGAGATTTCAGTCAATCGCTGTGCGAGTGTGTGGTTTTCTAACTTGGCTACCTCAAGCTCAGTACGGGCACCTTGCCACTCGTTGGCGGTCTTGGCGAGCTCCTTGGCTTGCTCGTCCAGCCTTTGCGTCTGGCTTCTCAGTGTTTGACCCAGCACCTCGGCCGCCCCAGTGGCGTTTTGCAGTGCGGCTTCGGTCAGCTGCGCCAGACCTGGGGATTCGGCTTGCGCGTAGGCCAACTGCCAGTTGTCGAGTTGGTGGTTTTCCACCAGGATGAAGGCCTCGGCTGCTGCCACGTCACCGGCAAGTGAGTAAGTACGAAATGTATTGAGCGCAGCGATGTGCACGTCGTATCGCTGGTGTGTAAGCTGGGACACAAAGGTGCCCATGGCTTGGCGCTTGAGGCCCAGCACGGCAGAAATATCGATCAGGTGGCTGGGCCGAAGCGGGGCACCCACTTCGTAGAAGGCCAGAAGGGGTGCCGAACCCCGAACCTGATACGTCTCACTCACAGCCCGTATCGCTGCCCAGGCCGTGGCTCTGTGATCGGGATGGATTTCCCACAGGGAGGGTGCAAGCACCACATCGGGAGCTGTTGCCTGGATCAGCGCGCTGAGGTGCCCCGTCAGGTTTTCGGCTGTGCTTAGCTGGCGATCTTGCCAAGGGCCAAATGTTGGCGCAGCGGTACCAAGGATCTGTGCGGCTCGGCAGCTTTCCTTGCGGCGCAATGCCACGGCAGCGTTGCGTTCGGTACCCGTCAGGTAACCGCCGCCATCCGTCAAAATATAAGGCTGCACCTTCACACCTGTCTGGGCATAGAGAGCAACACTGCCTCCGCAGCCAAACACTTCATCGTCTGGGTGAGGGGCCAGCACCAGCACATTGCGCGCGGGCGGCAGTGGTGTGGCGATGCTGGGCATGAACCAGGTTTCCATGGATTACATCCGCTGCGCAAGCTTGCGTAACAGGCTTGCTGCCCTGCGTAAGGGGTAGTAAAAGCGCGCAAGCCAGGGCCTGGATAAAACCAGGTTGCGCAAGGTGCGGCGCTGCACTTTCACCAGGTAAAGGTCTTGAGCGAGTTCATGAGCCATCTTGAGCACTTGGTTGGGGCTGAGCTCGACGCGCAGTTCGCTGTGCTTGGACACTGCTTTGGCGTAGTAATCGTCTAATACCTGTTGGCGCTGCAACGCTTGCCCGACCTGCGCTGGCACTCGGTACAGGGAAGTAACCTTGTGCACCAAAGCGAAGTCCTGCTCAAGTGTGTAACGCACCCAAAGGTTCCAGTCTTCCAGATTGTCCAGCTCTGGGTCCAGCCCGCCATACCTTTCAAACAGGGTCTTGCGAAACAGCACGGTCTGAATCGGCATGTAATTGTGGTGCCACAGCAAGGCACGGCTGAAGGGTTGGCTGTACAGCAGCCGGTGGCTGATGTCACGGTAGACCCATGGCTCGGCACTAATTACCTCGGTCTGCAATTCATAAGCTAAGCCATACACGCCTGCCAGGTTATCGCGCCCGGCCAGTGCATCCACCAACACCTCTGCGTGATCTGCATAGAAAAGGTCGTCGTCGTCGAGAAAGCACAGCAACTCGCCGGTGGCTGCCTTCATGGCGGCGTTACCTGCTGTGCAACGGCCAACCTTTTTCAGTGCGTGGTATTGCACCGCTGCAAATCGTCCCGAGGCCCTCAGCCGCTCAGCCAGTTCACCCGCCGTGTCTGAGCCGTCCTCCACAATCACCAGCTCCAGCGGGGAATATGTCTGGTTCACAACAGAAGCCACTGCCTCTGCGAGTCGGCCCGAGCGGCCCGCTACGGTTCGAATCAAGACACTGACGACAGGCCGCCATGCAGCAGATGTGGGCTTGTGTTCGTGAAACGCACCAGTCCGTACTATTTCGTAGTCCCACAAATGGAACGAAAAACGCTGTGTCGACTGTTTGCGGCTGCGCAAAAAATAGGGGCCTAGCCTTAACATTTCAATAGCGTTCTTGAACAGTCGGCGACGTTGGTTGGGTATTTGCGGCTTGAGCGCAAACAATCCCCCGTACATCAACAGCCCGCGCATCATGTCGCGTACGGTGCCGTAACGCAGGCGCAGCAGCAAGTTAGCCAGCGTGCTCCCCAGGAACTGGGCAGGCTTGACCTCGGCGGCATGTTCGTAGGTGTAGTGCCATACCGTGGCCCGCGGCACGTAACGCAATTGCCAGCCACGGTCACGCAGGCGATAAGACAGCTCCACGTCTTCGCCATACAGGAACAGTTTTGGCTCGTAGCCGCCAATCTGGCGCAAAGCATCCACACGAAAAAGTGTGCACGCGCTGGAACTCCAAGTGGTGTCGCCGGTAATGGGGTTGTAGTGTTTGGGGTGCTCGTAAGGCTTTTGCCGGCACTCCCAGGACGCCACTTGTTGCGGGTCGATCATTGCCCTGGACACCAGTTCTACAAGAGTCTGCGGTTCGAACTCAAGGTCAACGTTGGTCACCAGCATCCACTGGGCTTTCGCGTGAGCCAAGTTGGCATTGTGTCCGCAACCAAACCCGACGTTGTTGCCGGCGTCCACCACGATCTGTGCAAACTGCGCAGCATGGTCGCTTGCGATCTGGCGCAACATCTGCACCGTGGAGTCTGTGGATCCGTTGTCGCGCAACAGCAGGCGGATCTGGCTGCACGGGTAGGCCTGCTGCATCAGGCTTTGCACAAAGGCGCTTAGCCAGCGCGCTGAGTTGTGGGTGAGGATTGAAATGTCCAACGGGACGTGGGGAGCGGTCATAAAGAAAAGGGTCTAACTCAACGGAAATCGGTATCGCCAGCCATAAGCCAAAGCGGTGCAGGTGGCCGAAGTGGACCGTCCGTTGCATTGCCCCAAAGATCAACGGGCACCTGTATCTCGGTGGCATCCTGGCGGGCATCGCTGGCAAAAATGGCGGCAGGGGCAGTGCTGAACCAACCACGAACCTCGGGCAGAGAGAGCTCTGCAGCTCGCATGCGAACGGCACGTGTCGCAGCGGCGATACCGTCGCACCCGCCAACAAAGTCCAGCCATTCCAAGTGGTCGGGATGTACACGCAGCACAGCCGCAGCCAATGGCCTGCCCGATAGGCGGGCACTCACCATCAACAACTGATACGTGTGTACTGGATGGCACGCATACCGATAATGCCAGCGTGCAGGATCGCGTATGGGCAAAGTGAGGTTGGGCCAGTCACGTTGCATCGCGGTCCATAACGCATTGAGCTTGTGCATATCGGTGCCGGTCATGACGTTGTGGATACTTCGGGTCATGGTCAGCCAGTGGCGTGCGGGCGTCAGGGGCTTCCAGGTGAGTTGTGCCATCGCGTCCGCCGGGGCATAAAGTCCGAGTTTTATGCCAAGGCCAAAATGGCGCTGCGACGGGAATCCATAGGCAAACTGGGCCTCGGGATAAAGCGTCCGCATGTTGGAAAAATAAGCCGCAGCGGCGCGAAACAGCGGGCCCCTTCGCGTTAGCACCCCGCGCTCAGAGGGCTTGACCATGACGTCGCCAATTTGAACGGCCTGCACGCTGCACCCGGCGTGGACCATGGCGCGCGGCATGCCGCCAAAAAATCCCGCAAATTCTTTGTCGCGCAAGACCGCAATGCCCCAGGTCTGCGCCTGCTGGTACTTCCAGTTCCAGCGTGACGCTGGTATCGGCTTGCTGAATGCTTGCTCGAACAGGCCGTGCAGGCCGCCAAGGTCGAGCGCGGTCGACCAACGCGTAGACCATTGGTCCGACCAGCCGGGCGGCAGTGTCAACGATGGAGACTCATCTGCGACGGCATGCGACAGCACACGCTTTGGCAGGCCCGTGCAAGCGTGCCATTGGTGCGGGAGCGAGACTACGCCTTGCTCCTGGTGGTTTTGTTTTACACGAAGCTCGGCAAACCGCTCGGCTGCGCTGTAGATATGCAGGCCTCTTTCACAGAATAAATAGGCGGAGATGGTGTATGACCCTTTGAGCAACGGCAGAGCGGCAAAGCTGATCATGGCAGTGCCCTGCCCGGCTTTGTTGCGTTGTAAGGGGACAGCGTCAATCCAGGTGCCAGAACTGGCCAGGATTTTTCCGTCGGCGCCGTTGATGGTGATTGCGGCGTTTGGCGAGTCCAGTGAAGGATCGGACTCAAAGCCCAGCGAGATTTCAATTCGGCTTTGACCCGAGACTGCATGGGCAGGGTTGCCTTCAACCCCGTCGCAGGTAAGCAGCAGGGTTTTAAGACGGGCATGCCCTGGGGACGTCACCACCGGCAGATCTGCTTGGGCCGACCCGGGGGGGGCGGCCAGCGTGTCCAGGTGCTCCTGGTAAGCCGAGGTTACATCTGCTGGGCGGCCCAACTGACGAGCTCGGCCATGGTCCAGCCACAGGGCGCGGCTGCACAGCGACTCGATCTGATACATCGAATGAGAGCAGAACAGTATGGTTGCACCAGAGTCGCGCAAACTGATGATGCGGTCGAATGACTTGCGGGAGAACTCGCCGTCTCCTACCGACAGGGCCTCATCAATCACCAGAATGTCTGGATCGACGCTGGTGGCCAGCGAGAATGCCAGTCGCACGAACATGCCGCTGGAATAGGTTTTTACCGGCTGCTCGATGAATTCGCCAATACCCGAAAAATCAATGATGTCCTGCAGGCGATCTGCGAGCTCAGTTCGTGTGAGGCCCAACAGTGGCCCGTTGAGCAACAGATTCTCGCGCCCTGTGAACTCCGGGTTGAAGCCTGCACCCAACTCCAGAAGCGCAGCAACCCTGCCATTGACCATCAGATCGCCAGTGCTCGGCGAGAGCGTGCCGCTTAGGATTTGCAACAGCGTGGACTTACCTGCTCCGTTGTGGCCGACCAAGCCCAGAACCTCTCCACGTTCGATTTCGAGGTCCAGCGGATGCAGCGCCCAGAAGGGCTGTGACTGGCTGGGCCGACCAGTCAGCACATCCATCAGGGCAGTAGCAGGACTGGCTGACGGATAGTACGCTTTACCTACTCCACGGGCAACGATTGCATAACGCGACTTCAAATCGGTTGTATTTTTTGCCTCAGCTGTCGAGGCTTCTTCTTCAATCATCTTAATTGTGTGGCGTGTAAATTATTGCTGGGAATGCCTCAGTGCTGAAATTCTTCTTGAAAAAGTATTACACAAAGATCGCAGCTCAAAGCGCATGACTGCTCCTTGGTCTGGGGAGGCCGCTTGCTATTGATATGTACATTCATAATTGGTATTTTCTCGAAATTCTGCGCACCAGCGCTCATTTTCGTATTACTTTACCGAACTCCTGGCAAGAGACTCCTGATTTGATGCGGCGATCTGCCCATCCAATAGATGGCAGTGATCATATAGCGAATATTACCGTTGATACTGAACACCATTAAATCGCCAATCTCGTTCACCGAATTGAATACAACTTTAGCCTAAGCCCAGTTATAAAGCTGGTATTTGTCAATCGCCTGCCGCACCCCTGCAAATAGACTTTGGCCTGAAGATAAGCAGCAGCAAAGGCTCGTAGCGCGCTGACAATGATTAGCTCCATAGAATCAGGATATTTCATAAATAGGACTTACGCAGAACCATCTAAAATTTCGCATGATGAAAAATCATGCGACTCAGTCTCGTGAGCAAGAGAACTTAACAGAAGGGCTTCGAAGCTCCTGTTTCAGGTATCCTGTGAGTAAAT
>Ga0222706_1000138_pt1 | contig 22210 bp, 18 predicted proteins | sample AntAcemetage1572_FD_179829 | JGI IMG/M metagenome (GOLD analysis project Ga0222706, IMG submission 179829) | Saline water microbial communities from Ace Lake, Antarctica - #1572 | ecosystem: Environmental > Aquatic > Non-marine Saline and Alkaline > Saline | place: Antarctica: Ace Lake...
GTGATTTCGCTTCCAGAGAAGGCAGAGTTTTTTTGAGTGAAATCTGTAATCACCTCAAAACCATCGATCAGTCCCCCGCCTCGAATAATAAACCCAATTCCAGTTCCCATCAGGAAGCCACCAAAAACCGCAATTAAAACCTTGTCTTCGGTGACTGGCTCCATTTGTATCACTTCCAAAACAGCAATTAATAAAAAGACCGAAATAGTGGATTGAATAGCAAAATTTTTCCCGATTTTTTTGTACCCCATGATCAAAAAGGGAATATTGATTACTAAAAGAAGCAAGTTCAAATTGATCCCAAACTGTAGATTGACCAATATCGCTATGCCTGTCACCCCTCCATCCAAGAATTTATTTGGAAGCATAAAAGCCTCCAAAGCAATGGCTGCAAGGGCAACGCCGACTAGATTATATACAATGTGAGTCGGTGAAAAAATCTGTTTCCATTCAATCTTTTCAGCAGAAATGTCCATTCAAATAGTTTTTATTAGCTAGAATAGCAAGTTTCAACTTTATTGAAATGCTACTTCATTGAATTAATGCAATAATTTCAAAGCTTTAAAATAGAGATTTTATTCTGAATAAGGGGCTAATCCTACTAAAGATCCTGATTTTTCGGGAGTCGCAGCAAAGCAACGATCCTATTGAAATTTCTAAGCACCGTTCTTCAATCAATTCCATTAAAATCATAAAAATTGATTGAGTTTTTCTACTTTTTAGAGTTAATTACATTAAATAATAAGTAGCTAATTTGAATTCAATTATGGAAAGAGCGATTGAGAAATCCGAATTGTTTTACCAATTGCTTGCGCAAGGTGCAGATGAAAAGTCACTCAGTTGGATTCGAATTCAAGGAGAGAAGATTGAAAAGTCCGGAGACTCCAACTCTTTGTTTATCTCCTTTAGTCAAGCCTCACGATATTTCAAGAAAGCAAGTTTCTCTCTTTCCGAAGATATCGAAGCTATAATACACTCAAATTATGAAAATTTGGAAGTGAGCTATTGGAATCTCCTGCAAGTTGCCAGAACCTATTTGGTGATGAAACTTCCTCTGGAGAAGGAAAAGTGGTTTAAGATCATCAATCAACTTTTTGAGACAGGTGATCTATATGAGCAGCAGGCGTTATTTGCAGCACTTCCGGTCCTACCCTTTCAGAATGAATTGATATCTCGCGCCATCGATGGATTGCGAACAAATATCTCGTTGGTCTTCGATGCAATCGCTTTGAATAACCCCTTTCCATCCACCTATTTTCCAGAGGCGAATTGGAATCAGATGGTTTTGAAAGCGATCTTTATGCAAAGGCCGCTCTATAGAATCCAGAATTTGGACAAGCGAAGTAATCTTGCATTGGCTGCAATAGCACGTGATTTCGCACATGAGCGATGGGCTGCAGGACGTGACGTGATGCCAGAGCTTTGGCGACTTATTACCCCATTTGTCGATGAGTCTTTTCAAAAAGACTTGGAAAAGGTTTTGGCTACTGAAGATACGCTTCAGATGAAAGCAGCAATTCTTGCGATTCATGACTCAGACTTTGCGCCAGCAAAAAAACATTTAGAAAAATACCCTGAAATGGTTCAGAGTATTCAAAACGAGGAAATCAGCTGGAAATCCATTGGCTCAGAATTTCAGCGTATTCGTGCTTAACTAATTTCTAATACAATCATCTACCTTATTACCAAGAAGCAGAGAATAGCAAAATATGATTTGGATCGAATCCTAAATCGGATATTTCTCTTTCCTGTCTTCCGTCCCAAAAAAAATTAGACGATCGGTATGATTGCGAATAGTCACAGTTTAAAATTTTCAATTTAAAATTCCAATCTCATGTATATAGATCCACATATTCACGTCGTATCCCGAACCACTGATGACTATGAAGCCATGCGAAAAGCAGGTATTGTAGCGATCATCGAACCTGCTTTTTGGCTGGGTCAGCCACGGACGGAAGTCGGAAGCTTTAAAGACTACTTTAGCACCCTGGTGGGTTGGGAGCGATTCCGTGCCAGCCAATTTGGGATCGTCCATTATTGTACCATGGGATTGAATTCGAAGGAAGCAAACAATATTCCCCTAGCTGAGCAGGTGATGGAGCTTTTGCCGCTTTATGTAGGCAAAGAAGGAGTTGTGGCTATAGGTGAGATCGGTTACGATGATCAGACTGAGGCCGAGGATCGATTTTATAGACTTCAATTGGAGCTAGCCAAGGAGGTGGATCTTCCTGTCTTGATCCATACGCCGCATCGGGATAAGCGAAAAGGCACTATCCGAAGTATGGATGTAGCTGAAGAACATGGATTGGATCCGAAAATGGTGATTGTAGATCATAATAATGAAGAGACTGTAAAGGAGGTTTTGGATCGAGGATATTATGCCGGATTTACGATTTATCCACATACTAAAATGGGTTCAGTGCGAATGGTGGAAATCGTGAAGCACTATGGGCCAGAACGAATAATCGTAAATTCTGCTGCTGATTGGGGAATTTCTGATCCTTTAGCTGTTCCTAAAACTGCCGATCTGATGCGCAAATCAGGTATTCCCGAGGAGCATGTCCGATTGACTACCTATCAAAATGCATTAACTGCTTTCGCACAAAGTGGACAAATGGATGAGCAGGATTGGCTCAATTCAGCGCCTTTGGATCAAACAAAAAAAATGAGTGGAAATTCTGTTCTTCGGGGTGGACAAATTCCTCGAGTAGAAGGGAGCTCTGATTTTGTGGAAAATTAATCCATGAAGGATTCTAAGTTATTTGCTTACCTCCAGCTTACGCGACCTGCAAATGTGGTGACCGCGATTGCAGATATTTGGGCCGGCTTTGCCGTGGCAGGTGGCTGGACCTATATGATGAGTGACTGGGAGCTGGGGGAAGCTACATTTTGGCAAAAGTTAGCCTGGCTTTCATTGGGCACAATTGGATTGTATGCTGGAGGAGTGGCATTTAATGACGTCTTTGATGCTGAATTAGATGCTGTGGAGCGACCCGAACGTCCCATTCCAAGTGGGAGAGTGAGCAAAACTTCCGCAGCATGGATGTCCTCCATTTTATTAATTATTGGAATCTCAGCCGCCAGTCAAGTCAATGTGGTCGCTGCAGGTTTGGCAATCTCAGTGGCAGTGTTATCGGTCACCTATGATTATTGGGGAAAGCATCAATTCTACTTTGGCCCGATCAATATGGGAATGTGCCGGGCGGGTAACTTACTTCTTGGAATCAGCGTCGCCCCTGAATTGATCCAATCACCGCTCAGTTTGATTGGCTTGATTCCTTTGATTTATGTGGCGGCAATTACAATGATCAGTCGAGGTGAAGTTCATGGAGAAAACAAAAAGGCGCTTTTTTTTGGGGCGGGATTATATGCTTTTATTATAAGCTGCATTTTATCAATGAGCTACCTCAATGGACCTGATTATTGGCAGACCATTCCTTTCCTCCTTGGATTAGCCTACATGATCTTTCCTCCTTTGATCAAGGCGATTCGTACACAAGACCCTAAATTGATCGGGAAGTCGGTGAAAGCTGCAGTAATTTCACTAATCATCTTAAATGCTTCAGTTGCAGCAGCCTTTTCAGGATGGAAGATTGGAGTAATTGTGTTACTCTTACTTCCCATTTCCCTTTGGCTAGCAAGAAAATTTGCGGTTACCTAGGTCGATTTCGAACCAAAGTAGAAACAAATTGTCTTAGTTAAATTGAGTTCATTAGACCCGAAAGCAAGAATGAATACTATCATAGAACAACGTTTTTCAGTCCCTTATAGCTATCAAGTTTGCTTTACGGAGGATCTTTTTGGCTTGGATAATCCAGTTTTTGTCGATGCTTTAGAAAAAGGGAAAAGACCAAAAGTCTTCTTTGTAATCGACTCTGGAGTATCAGATTCACATCCGAATTTGATTGATCGAATTAAATCTTACTCCAATAAGTATTCCGAGAAGTTTATCTTGGCAGCTGAGCCAATGATTGCCATTGGTGGGGAGGCTTGTAAAAATGACTTGTCGATTTATCAAAAAGTGGTGGAAGCAACTCACTTATATGGGATAGATAGACATTCCTACATTGCCGTGATCGGCGGAGGTGCAGTGTTGGATATGGTAGGTTTTGCGGCAGCGATTTCCCATCGAGGCATTCGTTTGATTCGAATTCCAACCACCGTTCTTTCTCAGAATGACTCTGCTGTTGGCGTAAAAAACAGTATTAATGCCTTTGGCAAAAAGAATTACCTGGGCACCTTCGCTCCTGCAGTGGCCGTCTTGAATGATTTCAATTTTCTCCAAACCCTCGATGATCGGGATTGGCGTGCGGGCATCGCTGAAGCGATCAAAGTAGCCCTGATCAAAGATTTGAGCTTTTTTACTTGGCTCGAAGAACATGCTGTGGCAATGGCAAAACGTGAAATGGCGCCTATGAAAGTCCAAATCATCCGATCAGCTCAGATGCATATGGACCACATTGCAGGCAAAGATCCATTCGAATTTGGTTCATCCAGACCATTGGATTTTGGGCATTGGGCGGCACATAAATTGGAGCATTTGAGTGATTTCCGAATCCGACATGGCGAGGCTGTTGCCATTGGAATTACATTGGATTCTGCTTATTCTTTTCTCCAAGGGAGAATTTCAAAAGCCGATCTCGATCGAATTTTCAACTTGATGCATACCTTGGGATTTGAGCTTTTCATTCCTGAATTGGAAGGTGCTAATTTGGTCACAGGCCTTCAGGAATTTCAAGAACACCTCGGTGGAGAATTGACAATAATGCTTTTAGAGTCGCTGGGAAAAGGAGTGGAAATACATGAAATGGACCATGAGCTTATTTTTGAAGCGGTTGATATGCTCTCCGAATTTCATGCGCAGCATAACGCTGAGAAAATAAAAAATTGAAATGAGGTTAGACAACTTTCATTTAAGCTATTGCAGTAATATTCATCCAGGTGAAAGTTGGGCGGCAACCTTCGAAAATCTAACTCTTTATATTCCCGAAGTTCGGAACAGGCTGGACGTCTCTGGAGCTTTCGGAATCGGCCTTCGATTGTCTAATGAGGCAAGTTTGATTCTGGAAAAGCCCGAAGAACTGAAAAAATTTCAAGATTGGTTGAAAGCTGAAAATGCCTATGTTTTTACGCTGAATGGATTTCCTTACGGAGATTTTCATCGCCAAGTGGTAAAGGAAAAGGTCCACTTTCCCGATTGGACCACGGATGATCGTAAGAATTATACCATTCGCTCTTTCCGAATTTTGTCCGAATTACTTCCTGAGGGAATAGACGGAGGGATTTCGACTTCCCCGATTTCGTATCGACATTGGTTCAAAGCAGAAGCGGAGTTAAGCCAGGCAATGGAAATTGCAACCAAAAATTTATTGGAAGTAGTAGTTGAGCTAGCCACTATTGAAAAGCAAACGGGAAAGTTTTTGCACCTGGATATAGAACCTGAACCAGATGGCATTCTTGAAAACTCAGATCAAATGATCTGGCTTTATACCGATTGGTTGCTTCCGGTGGGTGTTCCAGTTTTAGCCGAACAATTGAGTATTTCGGCAGCTGATGCTGCCCAATTAATCAAAAGACATATTCAAGTTTGCTACGATGTTTGCCATTTTGCAATTGTATATGAGGATCCCGCAGAGACCTTTGCGAAGTTTTCTGCACAAGGAATCCAAATTGGAAAGATTCAGGTTTCTGCCGCCCTAAAAGTTTTAATACCTGAAAATGTTACCGAGCGAATTGAAATTCTTCAAAAACTCCAACCTTTTGTAGAATCAACCTACCTGCATCAAGTGGTAGGAAGAGGTACTAATCAAAAATTGACTTCGTATTCAGATTTGCCGCAGGCGATAGAAAAATTAGCCGATACGAAAGATGAAGAATGGCGAATTCACTTTCATGTCCCTATTTTCTTAGAAAATTATGGAGCCTTACTCTCCACTCAGTCTGCAATAAAACTTGTACTCAATCAAGTTTCAAATAATCCCAGAATTACCAATCACCTGGAAGTCGAAACCTACACGTGGGAAGTATTGCCGGAGGATACTCATTTAAGTTTGGGTGAGTCCATCAGTCGCGAATTAGCATGGGTGATCGAAAATATGTCCTGATATGAAATCGAGTATGACTGAAATGTCACACAGTGAAAGGATTATCCTTATGCGAGATTTCATATGACCATTAAAAAATAAGTATAATAGATGAAAAAAACGGTAGTGATTAATGTTGTTGCACTTTCCTCACGCGTAATTGGGGAGCACACGCCGTTTTTAAAAGGCTGGATTGAAAAGCGAAAAAAGTCCATCATCGAGCCAGTACTTCCTGCGGTTACCTGCGCTGCTCAATCGACTTACCTTACTGGCAAGATGCCCAGTGAAACCGGTATTGTGGGTAATGGCTGGTATTTTCGGGACGAGTGCGAGATCAAATTTTGGCGTCAATCAAATCATTTGGTTCAATCCGAAAAGATCTGGGATGTACTTCGGAAAGAAGATTCGAGCTATACCGTCGCCAATATGTTTTGGTGGTATAACATGTATTCCTCAGCTGATTTTGCAGTGACTCCGAGACCGCTATATCTTCAGGACGGTCGCAAAATGCCTGACTGTCATTCTCAGCCCATGGCCCTTCGAGATAGATTACAGAAGGAGCTGGGCACCTTTCCACTTTTTTCCTTTTGGGGACCCAATGCCAATATTGAATCTACCCGATGGATTGCTGATGCAGCGATGAAGGTTGATGAATGGTATAAGCCAAGCCTAAACTTGATTTATCTCCCGCATCTCGACTACGGCTTGCAGAAGTATGGGATTGATTTTGAAAAAATTGGCCCCTTATTAAAGGAAATTGATGCTGTTTGTGCTGACCTGATTACTTATTTTGAAGATCAAGGAACTGAGGTGATTTTGCTATCGGAATACGGAATTACTTCGGTAAATCACCCAATTCACCTCAACCGAATATTCCGGGAAAAAGGCTGGATAGAGGTAAAAGATGAATTGGGAAAGGAAACCTTAGATGCCGGCACCTCCAAAGTCTTTGCAATCGCCGACCATCAGGTTGCTCATATTCACGTCAATGATCGGAGTTTGCTTCTCGAGGTAAAGACTCTTTTGGAAGCTACTCCTGGTATTTCAAAGGTACTTGACAAAAATGGAAAATCTGAACTTGGCCTGGACCATGAGCGATCAGGAGAGTTGGTGGCTGTCGCCGATGCCGATTCCTGGTTTACGTATTATTTCTGGCTGGATGATGCGAAAGCTCCGGATTACGCCCGATGCGTGGATATCCACCGGAAGCCGGGTTATGACCCCGTGGAATTGATTCTGGATCCTGCGATCAAGATTCCTTTGTTGACGGTAGGAGCAAAAGTCCTAAAGAAAAAGCTTGGGTTCCGCTACCTGATGGATGTAATCCCGCTCAATGCCAACTTAGTCAAAGGAGCCCACGGACGGATTCCGGAAAGCGATCTGGACAAACCTATTTTTGTGAGTTCTAAATCAGAGGGAAGGAATCTTGCTCCTACCGTTGTTTTTGAGGAGATTTTGAAAGTGATTCGAGTTTGATTTAAAGAAAGTTTTGATGCTACAAACGATCCGTAAGTAAATCTTCGTTCTTTGGGATAATTTTGAACCTCCCATTTGACTATAAACAGTTTCTTCATGCGCACCTCAACGCTTCTTTTTTTATCCAGTTTGATTATTTTGGCTTTTTCCTGCGGCAAAAAAGAGACGACTTGTGAATTGGATGAAGCCATTTTAGACCAAGATATCAACCTTCAAATCACACGGCTGGAAGATGAGTTTTTTGGGGCAAAGACAGCGGAGGATTACAAATTCTTGATGGACAAGCACCCCGAATTTGTCAATGAATACTTGCAATTGGACCTATATCCCAATCCCGATTCATTGATCTCAGAGCTCATGACCATTCACCAAGATTCCACTATGCGGACCTTGTACGATTCGGTCAAATTGGAATTTCAGGACTTTAGCAAAATTGAAAAAGACCTTGAAAATGCTTTTAAAGCTATTAAATATAATTTTCCAGAATTTCAGATTCCGAAAGTTTACACCTTCGTTTCTGGTTTTAATTCCGATTTGATCGTCACCGAAGAGTTAATTGTAATCGGCTTGGATTACTTTTTGCCAGCGACCCATACTTTTCAGCCCGACCAACCACGCTATTTGGCAGATCGATATGAAGCCCCTTACATTGTACCCATGCTGGTGACAGTCATTTCTTCGCGATTCAATACGACTGACCCGGAAGATAATACCTTGCTGGCGGAGATGATTTACTATGGTAAATCTTACCATTTTACAAAGGCGATTTTGCCATGCACCTCGGATCAATACATCATTGGTTACACTCCTGAGGAGATCGCTGAGTCCTTTGACAATGAAGAATACATTTGGGCCCACTTCGTGGAAAATGAATTGCTCTACGAAACGAATCCTTTTGAGCTTCGAAAATACGTAGGCGAAGCTCCATTTACGGATGCGATCAGCACCAAAGCTCCCGGAAGATTGGGGCGATGGCTAGGTTGGAATATTGTAGAAGATTATGTGGTGAATAACGAGATCTCACTTTCTGACTTGATGGCGGAGGCCGATGCCGAGAAGATTTTTAGGCAGTCAGGATATCGACCTCGTCCCCCTGCACGCTAGGGTTGGCATCGGGATCTAGGACATAGACTAATCTGGAGATAGTCAATTCTTTTGAAAAATAATTTGTAGCCAGTCTGCGACTATTTCCACCCATCTTCAGAATTTTTTCTGGATTATCAGCCAGTTCTTCAAGTTGTGCAAAAGCCTTATCAAGCTTACTGGGCAGGCAGGATATTCCCAAATGATTTGCTTTCATCAAGTCATAAACCCATCCTTTATGGTTGATGATCACAGGCTTTCCGGCCGCAATGGCATCAAAGAATTTATTTGGACTGTTGGTCTTCAATACTGGAAGATGAGCGAAGGAGATCCAGGCAAAATCTGCCAAGGATAGCACCTCATTCACACTAGCCTTATTTCCAAACGGAATGAAAATGACGTTTTCAAGACCTTTTTCCTGAGCGATTTGTGCTAAATATTCTCGATGGCTACCTGTGCCCATGATGAGAAATTGCCAGTTTTTACCTCGTTGAAAGGCTAATTCTGCCAAATCGATCAATTCTTCTACAGCATTCACTTTCCCTAAGGCTCCAGTATAAGCGATCGTAAAGGTCTCTTCCAGGCCATACTTTTTAAGGAGCGTATCAGATTTTGGCATGGGTTGGAATTGCTCCAAATCCGAGAAATTTGGGAGGAGATGAAGCGTACTTTGTGGGCTGATTGTACGAAGATGGTTGGCGATCCCTGGGGACAAAGCCACTAGGGACATTGCATTTTGATAGATTCTTGCTTCGAGCTGTTGAAGGTATCGGATTAATAGCGGGTTTCGAATCGCCCCAACTTCAATCGGAGCCTTTGGCCAAAGGTCGCGTACTTCAAAAACATAAGGAATCGCCATTTTATTTTTTGCCCAAAGACCAATTAATCCAGTCGTCAAGGGGGTGGAACTGATATACAATAAGTCTGGACGTTTGAGTTTTTTTAATAAAAGCTTACTCTTTTTGACAAAATCTAAGAATGCCCAAATCCGCTTCAAATAGATGAATTTCTGGTCATATTTTACCGGAAGGTAATGCACCTTGATTCCGTCTATCCAGCGCTGATCATAGGTGGGATTGTTTCCAGTAGTGATCAGTTCTACGTCATGTCCTGCCCGAACAAGGCCTTTGGCAAGATGATAAGAGCGAACTGCTCCGCCTTCTTCTGGGGTTTTGAAGTATTGATGGACATAGATGATCCTCATAGCTCATTCAATTTGGCCCAATCTGCCAAAAGGAACAAATTATAGAGTATTAAAAAATGAAGTTTGGACGCTTGCTCTGGATTTTTTGATATCGCTCGCATCTCTTGAGGCATGAATTCACCATGGGTCTTTTCGAAATTCTTTAATGTAGCAAAGACCCTTTTTGAAACCGGACCATCAATCGAAAGCCATTCTTCAAGTGGAAGTCCAAATCCGAATTTTTTCCGCTTGGCGATCCAACCTAAGTCCAAGTCCTCCAAACAGCCCTTGATCCAGACTTTTCCTTTCAAATCCTCCTCATTTGTGACTTGATTCCAAAGGTCAATCATCCCCGAATCTAAGTAGGGCGACCTGCCCTCTATTCCATGAGCCATTAATGCATTGTCTTGAATCCGAAGTACATCTTGGACTAAATAATTGTGGCGATCAAACTCCAAGGCACTCTTATAAGAGAATTCCTTTTCTGGAAACAGTCGCTCATAATCGCCAAAAAGGTCTTTCGGCAGAGGCATCAATGAGCAGAAATTAATAAATGTCCTTCGAGAATCCGTGTGAATAGCGCTGAAAAATTTAATCCATTGCCTACTTAGCGGAAGTTTTTTGGCCAAAGTGTTCATTAGGAGTAACAATCCCTCTCTTTTCAGATAAAAATCGAAAGCGGTATGTCGTTGATATCCGCCCCAGAGTTCGTCCGCTCCAGCACCGGAGATTAGTACTTTTACCTCCTTCTTTGCCTCTTTACCAATCATCCAAGTCAAGAATCCCGCAGAATCACCCACAGGTAAGTCGATACTTTTCACATACTCATCCCAATTGATCAGAAACTTCTCCTGATTTATGTGAATCAGGTGGTGATCTGCCGGAAACTGCTTTAAAAATCGTTTGGCAGATTCACTGTCTGAATATTTTTTTTGATAGGAATCCTCCAGTCCGATAGTAAATACGGGAAGTTTAGAAGCTGATTGCTTATACCAAATCGCATATAGCAAAGAGCTATCAGCTCCGCCGCTGAGCTGAAGTCCCAAGGGAACGTCTGCATGAAACTGATTTTGGACTGCGGATTCTAGTCGGGTTTTGAATTCCTCCGCGCTTGGACTCATTTTATTCTCTTTTGCATTCCCAATCGAATTCCAGCGAAAGGTTGAATACTGAGAAATGGTACTCGATCGATCTGGCTTCCATTCTCGAATCTCTCTGAAAAATGTTTTGCCTGGCAAAGGTGCTCTCAGATAGAAATAATGATTGAATTGCTCTGGATCTAGGGTTGAAGACTTTAATTTTCGAATTCCTCGAGTATCAGATGAGATGATCAAATGATCGGGATTTTGTACATAGAAAAGTGGCTTTTCGCCATTCTTATCTCTGGCGACTAGAATGGATTTTTCGACTGTGCTTCCAAGGATAAGTGAGAACATACCCTCAAGTTTTTCTAATCCTTCGACTCCAAAAAGCCTTAACCAATGTATCAAAACCTCAGTGTCGGAATCGGTAATTAGATCAACACCCATTTTTTGGACTTGTCTTCCAAGATCTTTATAATTATAGATCTCACCATTCCAAGTCAAAAAATAGTTGCCATCAGGCGACCAAAAAGGTTGATCTGCATTGGGTCCAGGATGGATTATTTTCAATCGATTTACCCCAATCCAGATTCCTGGCCAAGGGCTGAAAGTAGATTCTTGGTCTGGGCCACGATGCCTGCCAGCAGCTAGAAGAATATCGATAGCTTCCTTATCAGCTCCTTTGCCCCAAATCAGATGAATTCCACACATAGCTACTCAGCTGCTTTTGGGCTGGATGGATTCTTTTTCTCAAAATATCTACAGAAATGTGTGATCGGGCATATTTCACACTTTGGTGTTCTGGCTAAACAAACATACCTACCGTGAAGGATCAGCCAATGATGTGCCACGTGTACATATTGTTTAGGGATATGTCTGATGAGTTGTATTTCCACTTCTAAGGGAGTCGTGGCAGTTTGAGTCACTAATCCTAGCCTTCTTGATACTCGAAATACATGTGTATCGACTGCCATATTCGGCTGATTCCAGACCACCGAAGTGATCACGTTAGCTGTTTTTCGACCTACTCCCGGAAGTTTAACTAGTTCAGCCACCGTTGATGGGACCTCACCGCCGAAATCCTCCATCATCATTTTGCCTAAGCCGAGGAGATGTTTGGTTTTATTGTTCGGATAGGAAACTGATCGGATGTACGGAAACAACTCATCAAAATCAGAGGCTGCAAAATGTGCTGGAGTAGGAAAAGCACGAAATAATGGTGGGGTTACTTGATTAATTCGCTTATCTGTGCACTGCGCAGAAAGCACCACAGCAACCAACAGTTGAAATGGACTAGCATACTGGAGCTCGGTCTCGGCAACAGGCTGATTTTCCGAAAAATGATTAATAAACGCTTCGTACCGTTCTTTTTTAAGCATGCCTAAAGATATTTCTTAAATGAGTCAGGAATATAAGGAAAGTTTAAAAACTAGGTAGGAATTTACTCCCAATAATTAGAATTTGGCAAGCCCGATAATTACCTGAAAAATTAGATAATCATTTTTGCCCAGCTCCGAAGGAGTCAAACTATTCATGACCCTGTACGCAGTGCAGGGTAAAAGAACAATAAACATAAATGAGCTCTGAAGGAGTGATACAATTACTGAAAATCATTAAATTCTTTAACCAAACTTTTTAAAAAATGACTTCATACCGACAGATGTACTACCACATCATTTTTCATACAAAAGGCAATAAGCGCACTTTGAATTCAGACCCAAAGGATGTTTACAATTACTTATGGGGAATAGTTAAAAATAAAAAATCAAAACTCTATCAAATTAATGGCATTGAAAACCACATTCATCTACTGGTTGATATCCATCTTTCCAATGCAGTTGCAGATTTTATGCAGGATTTGAAAGTTTATTCAAGCTCGTGGATAAAACAATCAAAAGCTCACCCGAAATTTACTGGATGGGTAGATGGATACGGTTGTTTCACAAATTCAATTCATGAAAAAGATAAATTGATTAATTATATCAAAGGGCAAAAAGAACATCATAAAACAGAAACCTTTGAAGAAGAATATCGGAGGATTCTGATTGAACATGGAGTTGAGATTGAGGAGAGATATTTTTTGAAATAATTGTTTATTTCGCCCCATTCGGAGCTACAATTTCTTTTATATTTCCTCTACCCCCGGCTGCGCCGAGGGTTACGAATCGTTTCAATCCTTCGGATTTTCCTAACGAAGAACTTACTGATAGGATTAGATCTCTATTTCTCTCTCTAATTCAATAAAATTCCTAATCAGACAAAATTAGCTATAACATGATAGGTCTTGCTCTATACAGCTCCGAAGGAGCCAAACTATTCATGACCCTGTACGCAGTGCAGGGTAAAAGAACAATAAACATAAATGAGCTCTGAAGGAGTGATACAATTACTGAAAATCATTAAATTCTTTAACCAAACTTTTTAAAAAATGACTTCATACCGACAGATGTACTACCACATTATTTTTCATACAAAAGGCAATAAGCACACTTTGAATTCAGATCCAAAGGATGTTTACAATTACTTATGGGGAATAGTTAAAAACAAAAAATCAAAGCTCTATCAAATTAATGGCATTGAAAACCATATTCATTTACTGGTTGATATCCATCCTTCCAATGCAGTTGCAGATTTTATGCAGGATTTGAAAGCTTATTCAAGTTCGTGGATAAAACAATCAAAAGCTCACCCGAAATTTACTGGATGGGCAGATGGATACGGTTGTTTCACAAATTCAATTCATGAAAAAGATAAATTGATTAATTATATCAAAGGGCAAAAAGAACATCATAGAACAGAAACCTTTGAAAAAGAATATCGGAGGATTCTGATTGAACATGGAGTTGAGATTGAGGAGAGATATTTTTTGAAATAATTGTTTATTTCGCCCCATTCGGGGCTACAATTTCTTTTGTATTTCCTCTACACCCGGCTGCGCCGAGGGTTACGAATCGTTTCAATCCTTCGGATTTTCCTAACGAAGAACTTACTGGTAGGATTAGATCTCTATTTCTCTCTCTCTAATTCAATAAAATTCCTAATCAGACAAAATTAGCTATAACATGATAGGTCTTGCTCTATACAGCTCCGAAGGAGCCAAACTATTCATGACCCTGTACGCAGTGCAGGGAAGAGAGTAAATTATTATTGATGAGCCCTGAAGGGGTGAAACTTCAAAGTATCGCCCCTTGGAGCTATAATTTTTTTTTATGGCTTTACCCCCGGCTATACCGGGGGTTCCACCTCGGCGGACAGGTATGAATTGTTTTGATCCTTCGGATCTAAGATTACCAAACATTGACCTTCACATCTACTAATACAATTTGCCTACTGGTGTCGCTGCGAAAATATATATTAAAGTATTTGAAAAGTAAATTGTGAGAATTTCTGGGAAGTCTCCTAGACAAGTAAATATATCGGACTGGGTGTTTCATTCTGTATTCCCATATTTACTTAACTTAATTTTAAAAATTATCCTATGAAAACTCCACTTTCGGTCGTCATTCTTATTCTAAGCTTTGTGACCGCTTCTTTTTCTCAAAGCCGACCTCGTGATTTGGGCATTCCATTTGGAATTCTCCATACGGGAAAAATGAATGCGATTACCGATGTGGCTGGAGTTCAGGTCGGGCATTTTACTAAAATCGAGGGGACAAATATTCGTACCGGAATCACTGTAATTCTAGCCCATGGAGGCAATCTTTTCCAGCAAAAAGTGCCCGCTGCAATCTTCGTGGGAAACGGTTTTGGGAAATTAGCTGGGGTCACCCAAGTTCAGGAACTCGGGAATCTCGAGAGTCCAATTATTCTAACCAACACACTGGGTGTTGCTGCTGGAATCGAAGGAGTTGTCAGATATTCGCTAAGTCAGCAAGGAAATGAAAGCATCCAATCGGTCAATACGATCGTGGGCGAAACTAATGACGGTTACTTAAATGATATCCGAGGGATGCACCTTTCGCCGGATGAAGTGATCAAGACCATCAAATCTGCAAAATCTGGAATAGTCGCCGAAGGAAACGTCGGAGCAGGAACAGGCACAGTATGCTTTGGCTGGAAAGGTGGAATCGGCACTGCTTCGCGTAAGCTACCCGAAAGTCTTGGAGGCTATACTGTTGGGGTTTTGGTCCAAACCAATTTTGGAGGAAACCTTCAGATTGCCGGAGTACCTGTTGGGGAAAAATTAGGGAGGTATCCGTTCAAAGATGCGCTGGAGAAATCAGATGGAAGCTGCATGATTGTGATCGCTACAGATGCCCCTGTTCTTGACCGAAATCTAGAGCGAATGGCGCAACGAGCGATGATGGGCTTGGCCAAAACGGGTGGAATAGCCTCTAATGGTTCTGGCGACTACGTGATTGCCTTCAGCACAGCAGAAGGATTACGAATTCCATATTCTGTCAAAAGTGGTACTTTGGAAACATCGGAAACCTTACGAAATGACGATATGACTCCACTCTTTTTGGCGGTGATCGAAGCGACTGAGGAAGCGATTATCAACTCACTTTTTGCGGCAGAATCCATGACTGGAAGGGATGGGAATTCGGTGGAGGCTTTGCCGAAGGAAAAGGTTTTGGAGTGGGTGAAAGGGAAATAATCTATGGCATCAGTTATGTTTTTGAAGGCATAAAATCTGGATTTGAGAAGATAATTCCTAACTTAAAGAGTATCTAAATTTCATACCATGATCAATAAACCTGATTTTTCTGCTCTAAAAGCAATTTTTGTCAACTGTACACTTAAGAAATCTCCTCAGCAAAGCCATACCCAAGGCTTGATGGATCTTTCTATTTCTATAATGGAAAAGGAAGGCCTGAGCGTAGATCAGATTCGATTCATAGATCATGAGGTAGCTACAGGCGTGTTTCCGGATATGACCGAGCAGGGCTGGGAAGTGGATGAATGGCCGGCTATTACTGCGCGAATCATGGACGCAGATATATTGGTGATAGGCACTCCGATTTGGCTGGGGCAAAAGTCCTCTCAAGCCCAAAAACTGATTGAGCGGCTCTACAGTCTAAGTGGGAAATTGAATGATCGAGGTCAATACCTGTACTATGGAAAGGTGGGAGGCTGCTTGATCACGGGAAATGAAGATGGTGTAAAACATTGCGCCATGGGTATCCTATACTCCCTTCAGCATGTAGGCTATTCAATTCCGCCACAAGCAGATTCCGGGTGGATTGGGGAAGTAGGGCCGGGTCCGAGTTATGGAGATACCGAATGGAATGGTGAAAAGAAAAATCCGCCCGTGGGCTATGATTCAGAATTTACTAACCGGAATACCACTTTTATGACCTATAATCTACTTCATCTCGCAAATATGCTGCAATCGCAGCAGGGCTATCCAGCCTATGGTAATTCGAAGGAAAAATGGGAATCTGGGGAACGCTGGAATTTTGAAAATCCGGACTATCGATAAATTTCTTAAAATGAAACTTGAGCACCTTAAGGAAAATGCGATAGCCTTCTATCAAATGGCCTTTCATGGCAATCCAAAAGAAGCAGTCAAGCGCTATGTGGGAGCGGAATACATTCAGCACAATCCAGCTGTGGCAAACGGAACAGCCGGATTTGTGGACTACTTTGAGCGGATGCAAATTGAGTATCCAGACAAGTCTATCGAATTTGTCCGGGCAATAGCAGAAGGAAATCTGGTAACCTTGCATACCCATCAGACTTGGCCTGGAAATGATCAATATGTGACCATGGATTTTTTTCGTTTTGATGAAAATGGGAAAATAGTAGAACATTGGGATTCCATTCAACAGATCCCCAAGGAATCCGCAAATCCGAATACGATGTATTGAGGTATAGGTATGGAAAATTTGACCTGATCAAGGCATATTTGAGAACCATGAATAACTCTGGGTGACGGGTTTTAAATCCGACTTTACTCCATATTCTACACCGCTGTGACCGTTCTCAATCACGGCAAAAAAGGGCTAGTAGCAGGGCACTGAACTCTACCGTTTCTGCCCTGCAGGTTGACCACGTATCACATAATTCTTAAAAAATTTTCTCCGTGGATCAAAAAACTAGATTCACTTTAGTAGATTCTGATATCTTTAAGAAATTGATTTTGTAAACGACCAAAATGACTACAGCAGATTATATCAAGGCACTCAATAGCAGGCAACGAACCGGCCAGGCAACAGAACATACGTTTAGAGGAGATTTACAAAATCTGATTGAATCCCTAGCTCCGGGAATCCAAGCGACCAATGAACCCAAACGCCAAGCTTGTGGTGCACCAGATTATATTTTGACCAAAAAGAATATTCCAGTTGGATTTATCGAAGCCAAAGATATCGGAGATTCGGATCTAACCGGAGCCAAAAAGAATGGAAACAAAGAGCAATTTGATCGGTACAAAGGCTCACTGGATAATCTGATCTTTACCGATTACCTGGATTTCCACTATTTCAAAAATGGGGAATTTGCTACATCCATTAAGATAGGAGTACTTGACGGAGGCAGAATCCTTCCGCTCCCACATAATTATCCAGCATTCGAACTCCTGATTCAGGAATTCACTACGCATATCGGGCAAACAATCAAAAGTCCCAAAAGACTGGCAGAAATGATGGCGGGCAAAGCTCGAATGCTTGCCAATGTCATCGAAAACTCCCTCAACTCGGATGAGGAAAATCAGGAGAACTCCACCCTGAAAGAGCAGATGAATGCCTTCAAGGAAATCCTGATTCACGACATTACTCCAAAGGAATTTTCGGATGTCTATGCCCAGACGATTGCCTACGGTATGTTTGCGGCACGACTGTATGATGAGTCGTTGGATTCCTTTTCCCGCCAGGAAGCCGCCGAGCTCATCCCCAAATCCAATCCTTTCCTGCGCAAACTCTTCCAATACATTGCCGGCTATGATCTCGATGATCGAATCACCTGGATCGTCGATGCGCTGGCAGATATCTTCCGTGCTGCGGATGTAAATGCCATTCTCAAAAATTTTGGCAAGGCTACCAAGATGGAGGATCCTATTATCCATTTTTACGAGGACTTTCTGAGTAGCTATGATCCTAAGCTGCGCAAAGCCCGTGGCGTCTGGTACACGCCGCATCCCGTGGTGAATTTTATCATCCGTGCGGTGGATGATATTCTGATCGAGGAATTTGGCTTGCCGATGGGACTGGCGGATACGTCCAAAACCACGATCAAAGTCCCTATTGCTACGCATGACAAGCGATTCTCAGGTGGAATGCGCGAAATAGAGCAAGAAGTACATCGGGTACAGTTTCTTGATCCGGCTACAGGCACAGGAACCTTCGTCGCCGAAGCGATCAATCAGATCTATTCCAAGATGAAAGGACAGCAAGGATTATGGAATAGCTATGTGGAAAATCACCTCCTGCCTCGTATCAATGGCTTCGAACTGCTGATGGCTTCTTATGCGATGGCGCATCTGAAGCTGGATCTGCTCCTGAAGCAAACGGGCTACACCGGCACCAAAGGTCAAAGATTCAGAATCTACCTGACCAATAGTCTGGAAGAATATCACAAAGACACCGGAACCCTCTTTGCCAACTGGCTAAGTGCCGAGGCCAACGAAGCCAATCAGATCAAACGCGATGCACCCGTGATGATTGTGGCTGGAAATCCTCCTTATAGTGTGAGTAGTACAAATAAAGGTGAGTGGATTCAAAATTTGATTGCAGATTATAAAAAGAATCTGAATGAAAAGAAGATTAATTTGGATGATGATTACATCAAGTTCATTCGGTACGGTCAGCACTTTATAGAGAAAAATGGCTCAGGAATTTTAGCATACATTTCAAACAATAGCTTTATAGATGGAATAACTCATCGCCAGATGAGAAAGTCCTTATTAGATACTTTCGATAAAATTTATATTATTGATCTTCATGGTAGCACAAAGAAAAATGAAACTAGTCCTGATGGATCAAAAGATGAAAATGTATTTGATATTCAACAAGGCGTGAGTATTAATATATTTGTAAAAAATAATTCAATGAGGGAATCAAAATTGGGGACTGTTTTTCACACTGATATATATGGTAGTAGAGAAAGTAAATATATCTCGTTAAATAATTCAGCTATTAAGAATACTGATTTTTCAATATTAGATTCATTATCTCCAAATTATTTCTTTGTACCAAAAGATTTATCAAATACAGAATACAACTCGTGGATCTCAATTATTGATTTATTTCCTTTATATAATAGTGGTGTAAAAACAGACAGAGACTCTTTATTTATTGATATAGATAAAAGTGATATAGATAAGAGATTTAAATATCTTTTAGGAGAAAATATTAGTGAGGATTTTTCTAAAAAATATAGAGTTATTGATTCGGGAAGCTTCAAGATTACAGAACGAATTAAAAATAAAATATTTGATTATAAATTAATTAAAAAAATTCTTTACAGACCATTTGATGTGAGATTCATATATTATGATCCAAAGATTGTTAGTAGGCCTGGTCAAAAGGTGATGAGCCATCAAAGAGAGGAAAATGTATTTCTTTTATGTTGCAGGCAGCAGAGTACTTTTGATTTTCAACATTCATTAATAACAAATCAATTATCAGAAGTTTGCACAGTTAGTTTGCAAACAAAAGAAACAACTTATTCTATTCCCCTTTACCTCTACCCAGATTCCGATTCCCAGCTTTCCATAGATTCCAATGTCACCCGCACGCCGAATCTTGATATGAAGATCGTGGCGGAGATAGCGAAGGGATTGGGGTTGAGTTTTGTGCCGGAGCCCTTCGACTTCCTGCCTACCGGACAGGCAGGCGCTCAGGGTGACACCCGTACCACCTTTGCGCCAATTGATTTGTTGGATTACATCTATGCGGTGCTGCACTCGCCTACCTATCGAGAGACGTATAAGGAGTTTTTGAAGATCGATTTCCCGAGAGTTCCCTATCCTGAGGATGCGGAGAAGTTCTGGAAGCTCGTCCAGCTCGGCGGAGAACTTCGCGCCCTGCACCTGATGGAAAGCCCAAGTCTAGATGAGTACATCACCGAATACCCAATCGGAGGCGATAATGAAGTGGAGAAGCCACAATTCGTCATTGCGAGGGAGGATTCCACGTCATTGCGAGGAGGCACGACGAAACAATCTGTCTCAGAAGAAGAGACTGCTTCGGCGAAAAGCCTCGCAGTGACGGGCAAGGTATTCATCAACTCCGAGCAGTACTTCGACAAGGTTCCAGAAGTCGCTTGGAACTTCTACATCGGCGGCTACCAACCCGCCCAAAAATGGCTCAAAGACCGGAAAGGCCGAACCCTAGAATTTGAAGATATTCTGCATTACCAAAAAATCATTAAGGCATTGACACAGACGGATCGGATTATGGGGGAGATAGATGGGGTGGAGATTGTGAAAGGAGGGGCGTTGTGAAATCAAAAAGTTTATATCTATTAAAAATAATTTTAATCATTATTTAGGTAAAATAACACCTAAAAAGTGGAATATTAACAAAATCATAAAGTCAAATAATCATTCAATTAGGATCTTAATGGAAGAGGCTGTGATGTTTGGTGAAGTAGTTGACAAATTGGAAAATGAATTTGGGGAAAATAAAGAAGCTGAAGAATTTGCAACGTTGTTTGGATTTATAAATTGCTGATATTATCATTTTGTTTAATTTATATTGGTTAGTAAAAAATGATTATGAAAAAAATTTAATTTGTAGAACTGCTAGTCAGCATATGTATGAATTCATCAATTGATGGAGGAAAAATATTTGGAAGTCAATTAAAAAAATATGCTAATATTCTTAATGTTTTAGAAGTATAAGATCAAATTGACGAACTTAGAAAATTATTTAATATAATAAAAAAAAGAAATTTCGATTTTTTAAAAAATATCAGACATAATGTTTCAGGGCATAAAGACAGAAATATAAGAAAACAGTTGATTATAAATTAATTAATAGATTTAGATAAATTTCATTTGATTTTTTATTTATTAGTATTCCTTATGCTAAAATAAAGAAGAAGTTTGCTAAAAGAAAATCTAGTATATAATTATAATGAAGACGCCAAGCTAAGAGTAGAGTGTTTGCCTAAAGGTAGGTACTATCTTTAATATCTTCTGTTCCGTCCAGCTGTTCGAGTCCCGATATCGCGGATGCAATCTCGAACCTTGATCCAGGGATTTGCAGTCCCCTCTAAGTGTAGTCAAATCGCTGTTCGGACTGGGTGGAATTTGCAATTCCACCCTATTATTTTTGGGATTTGTAATCCCATTTTTCATTAGTTCAACCCTTTCAGGGTTGATATTTCCCAATATTGATTTCTATACCCCCGGTTGCACCGGGGGCTATTCATGGTTTGACCACTTCGTGGTCTGTGGAATAAAAATATATGATCACCATAAATTAATTTTTTCAAGGATATGATCCTGAAAGGATCAAACCATGAATAACCATGGGTGCAACCCATGGTTGGGGCAAGCACGACCATCCTCCCGACCCCGAAGGGTGTCGAACATATCGGAGCCAAAATCATCCATTTAAATTCCCCTCGTCTAGGTATAGAATGTTATCCTAAGCGTAGTTTGTTCATCAGTGGGAATAAATTCTGTTACCTAAAAGTTCGACAGCTTCGCCGTCGTCGCATTCCCATCGTCATTCTTAATCCCCCGGTTGTACCGGGGGCTATTCATGGTTTGACCACTTCGTGGTCATAAAATAGATTATCAAATCTTTGATATTATTAGAATGATCCTAAAATGCCCGCCCGCCGTGTCGAGGATCAAACCGCTAATAACTTGTCCGCCGCGGTGGAGCCATGGGTTAAACCCGTGGGAAAACGAATAAAATTTATCATTTACGACCCCGAAGTGCCAGCCCGCCGTGGCGGGGTGTCGAACTCGAAATAACTCCCAGCTAGGTGTAGAATGCTAGCCTAAGCGTAATCCATACAGTGGTCGGATGAAAAACGCTTTATATCCCATCTGGGATTTTTTGATACAGTATGTTACCAGCTGTTCGAGATTTGTAATCTCAAACCTTTATCGAAGGATTTGTAGTCCCAACAAGATCAACAATTAATCGTTTTGGCAAACCCTCCTTTCTTGATTGACCTCATCTCCTGCCAAAATAAAAAAAACCGTACCATTCATTTACCCGGGGTTGAAACCCCAGGCTACCAATCTAGCTCCCCTACAATACGCCCAAACCTCCCGCTAGGTATGGAATACTAGCCTAAGCGTAATCCCTCACTGGGTGTAGAATGCTAGCCTAAGCGTAATTCGTATAGTTCTCGGATGAAAAATGATTTAATGCCCCATCCGGGATTTTTAATACGGTAAA
>Ga0222706_1000140_pt1 | contig 22172 bp, 16 predicted proteins | sample AntAcemetage1572_FD_179829 | JGI IMG/M metagenome (GOLD analysis project Ga0222706, IMG submission 179829) | Saline water microbial communities from Ace Lake, Antarctica - #1572 | ecosystem: Environmental > Aquatic > Non-marine Saline and Alkaline > Saline | place: Antarctica: Ace Lake...
CAGGCACAGTCAAACCGACAACCGACAACCGACAACCGACAACTCACACCCTAGATTAAATTGAAATAATACGTTGACCACATTATCCCAAAAACCATGAAACGCAGAAATTTTATCAAAAGTACGGTGCTTGCTAGTGCAGCCTTCGGGTTTCCTACGATTGTGCCCGCATCTGTTTTTGGCAAAAATGCCCCAAGTAATAAGATAAATATTGGACAAATAGGTTGTGGACGAATTGCTAGAGATCACGATATGCCTGGCGTCTGGCAACATGATATCGCACGAATAGTGGCGGTGTCTGATCTGGACTCGAACAGAATGGCAGACGGCAAAAAGCACGTCGAAAGCTACTATACCAAAAAGATGGGTTCAGCCTATCTGGATGTGAAGCAATATGCGGACTACCATGATATGCTTGCCAATAAGGATATTGATGCTGTAGTGATCAGTACACCGGATCATTGGCACTCACAGCCTGCAATGGAAGCAGCCTTGGCAGGAAAGCACGTTTATGTGCAAAAACCTACTTCTTTGACCATCCGAGAAGGAAGGCAACTGGTAGAGGTAGTGAATAAAACTGGAGTTGTACTTCAGTTAGGGACACAGCAACGGTCCAGTGAGCAGTTTAGAAAAGCAGCAGAATTGGTAAGGAATGGCAGAATTGGAAAGATCCATACCGTACGAATTGGACTTCCGGGTGATCCTTCCGGTCTGGATGCTCCGGCCATGCCGATCCCAAAAAGTTTGAATTATGATCTCTGGCTGGGTTCGACGTCGGAAGTTCCCTACACCGAAATCGGAGTTCACCCACTGGTCGGTTATGGTCGGCCAGGTTGGTTGAGACTGGAGCAATACGGGGCAGGGATGATTACAGGCTGGGGCCAGCATCATTTTGATTCGGCAGCTTGGGGTATGGATACCGAATTGACAGGACCGAGATTTATAGCAGCTGTTGCAGAATTTCCAAGATCTGGCCTCTGGAATGTTCATGGAGACTTCATGGTCAAAGCAGAATATGACAACGGAATCACCATGCTTACCAGTGGCGGCTATCCAAATGGAATCCGCTATGAAGGTACGGAAGGTTGGATCTGGGTTTCCCGAGGAAGCTATACTGCCTCCGCCTCAGATCCAGTCTCCAAAGATGCGAGCAGTAAAGCGCTCGATGCTTCCGATCCTAGGATTTTAAACTCAATCATCGGGGTAGATGAAATTCAATTGCAGCGAAGTACAGCGCATCATGGAAACTGGCTGGGTGCCATTCAAGGGAATAATGAATTACTTTCTCCTGCTGAAATCGGACATCGTTCCTGCTCAGTTTGTTTGGTAAGTCATATTGCGATGAAGCTTGGAAGAAAATTGGAGTGGGATGCCAAATCTGAAACCTTCGTCAATGATTCGGAGGCAAATTCACACTTAAGCCGACCTCAAAGAGCTCCTTATGGGACTAATTATATAAAAGTATAGTCTATTGAAACAGGGATTTTCAATCTCCTTTTTCCTTTTCGATTTCATCATTTCATCAAGCTCAATTCATGAAATACTTTCTTGGCCTAGCCATTCTTGGTTTATTATTCGCTTGTTCTCCATCAGATATGACTGACTTACAAACTGAATCCAGTGCGCCATTTACGATCATGAGTCTGGATCCTGGGCACTTTCATGCTGGTCTGATCCATAAGTCCATGTACCCGGAATTAGATTCAACTATCTATGTATATGCACCTCAAGGACCAGAGTTGACTGATTATTTGAATCGAATTGCGAGCTATAATCAACGGGAAGAGTCGCCTACAGCATGGAATATTGTCCTAGCTGAGGGATCGGATTATTTGGAGAAAATGATTTCAGAAAAGCCTGGAAACGTGATGATGGTGGCAGGAAAAAACGATCTGAAGATCGACTACATCACCGCTGCATTGGGAAATGGGATTCATGTGTATGCCGATAAGCCTTTAGTGATTAATTCGGAAGGTTACAAAAAGTTGATCCAGGCTTTTGCAACGGCGAAAGAGAATAATGTAATGTTGTATGATATCATGACGGAGCGATTCGAGATTGCTTCTGTGCTTCAGCGTGAGTTATCCATGAATGCGGAGCTCTTTGGAGAATTGGAAATTGGCTCCCTTGAAAATCCCGCAATCACCAAAGAATCGATCCATCATTTTTTCAAATATGTTTCAGGCCAACCCTTGATCCGACCGGATTGGTTTTTCGATGTGAGCACAGAGGGCCATGGAATCGTAGATGTGACTACACATTTGGTGGATTTAATTCAGTGGGAAGCCTTTCCCGGTCAAATTCTCGACACCACTGGAGTGGAAATGCTAGCGTCTAAAACTTGGGCTACCTCACTCGACTTGGAGCAGTTTCAGCGGGTAACTGGCAAAATGGCTTTTCCTGATTTTCTTCAGAAAGCGATCTCAGATGAAAAGTTGGAAGTGCTGTCAAATGGTGAAATGAATTACACCTTAAATGGAAAACATGCTAAAGTCAGTGTAACTTGGAATTATGAGGCTCCAGAAGGAACGGGGGATACCCATTATAGTATGATGCGAGGGACAAAAGCCAACTTGATTATTCGACAAGGGAAAGCCGAGAATTTCAAACCAACGTTATATGTAAAGCTGCTAGAAAGTGAAAAAGCTAGGTTAGAAAACCTTATCAATACCGGGCTTCAACAAAAGTATTCAGGCCTTACTTTGACCGAATTAGAAAGTGGGGAATATCGGATCGAAATTCCAGAAGCCCTTCACGTAGGTCATGAATCGCATTTTGGACAAGTGACAGCTCAGTTTTTGAGCTACCTCAAGGCTGATCAAATGCCAGATTGGGAAATCCCGAATATGCTGGTGAAATACTATACCACCACTAAAGCTTTGGAAAAAGCAATGGAGAAATAATCAATTGGGTTGAACTTACCTTTTTCAGATCAGTTAACCATCAAATGACTTTTTTATGACTCAACAAGCTGCAATCACTCAGGAAAAAATCACTATCGCTATCGCCGGAGCCGGAGGATATATCGGTAGATGGTTTATTCATCAATTCAAGGATAAATACAACCTGATTGGTCTCAGTAGAAATCAAGTCAAATCCAATCCAGAACCCAATGTACAGTGGAGACAAGTTGAGCTGTTCTCCATTTCTAGTACGATTGATGCACTCAAAGGTGTTGATGTCGCTATCTATTTGGTACATTCCATGAGTGCATCCACACGACTGAATCAAGGAAGTTTTGAGGATACCGATCTTTTGATTGCGGATAATTTCAGCCGAGCTGCTGCTATTAATGATGTCAAACAGATTATCTACCTGGGGGGATTACTACCTGATGAGCCTGAGGAAAAGCTTTCCAGACACCTCATGAGCAGATTGGAAGTAGAAAAGACCCTTCGCTCCAGGAAATCAAAGCTCACGGCTTTGAGGGCATCAATAATTGTAGGTCCGGGCGGTTCTTCATTTGATATGATCAAAAATCTGGTGAATCACCTCCCGGTATTATTGTGTCCAAAATGGACAGAATCGTTGACTCAGCCCATTTCACTGAAAGACACGTTGGATATTATAGATACCTGTGTCGCCAATCCAAATGTATATGGTAAAGCCATTGACATAGGAAGTCATGAGGTAATGTCCTATAGAAATATGCTTGTGAGAACTGCCCAAGTGATGGGTAAAAAAAGATTTGTTTTTTCTATACCGGTTTTTTCGCTTGAATTATCTAAGCTTTGGGTAGGGGTTTTCGGCGATAGTCCACAACAGCTCGTTTCACCCTTAGTCGAGAGTTTGAAGCATACGCTCACGGTATCTCCAGAGCTATCCTTTAAAGAAAAGCAAATAGCATATTTAAGCTATGAGGAAGCGGTGTATGAAGCTCTACATTCTGATGTGAAACCTAAACTCCCAAAATTCTATAAAAAAAAGGGGGTGAAGAATACAGTAAGAAGTATTCAGCGAATGGTAAATGTCAAAGGAAATTCAGCTACTTGGGTTGCCAAGCGCTATAACCTCTGGCTACCGAGTTTTTTCAAATTCCTTATTAATGGAAAAAGTAGTGGTAATGGAGCAATTGGTTTCCACTTGCTGAACGGAAAGAAACCAATGCTGGAATTGACACTCATTCCTGATCGAAGTGACGATGATAGGCAGCTATTCTATATCACTGGAGGATGGCTGGTGAGGAGATTTGATTATGGTTGGCTCGAGTTTAGAGGGGTCTTAGACAACCGATATATGATATCTGCCATTCATGAATTTGTCCCTACATTACCGTGGTTTATTTATGTGAATACGCAGGCAAGGTTGCATCTTTGGGTAATGAATCGCTTCAATGCATACCTTAGAAGACGAAAAGACTGATATATCTAATCTAATAGATTGAAACAAATTACTAATTTTAGTACATGAATCATTTATCATTTAAAAATGGGGATCAAATCCCAGCGCTAGGGCTCGGTACCTGGAAAAGTAAACCCGGAGAAGTAAGGAACGCTATCTTTTGGGCAATTCAAGCGGGCTACCGGCATATTGATGCAGCAGCGATATATAATAATGAAAAAGAAGTAGGGCAAGGAATAGCAGATTCGATTGAGGCTGGGGTCGTAAAGCGTAAGGACCTATTTATTACTTCAAAATTGTGGAATAATTCCCATCGTTTTGAGGATGTGCATTTTGCCATCGAAAAATCATTGACAGATCTACGACTTGATTACTTGGATTTGTATTTGATGCATTGGCCGATAGCTTTCAAACCAGGAGTTGAATTTGCTCAGAAAAGAGAAGATTACTTTACTTATAATGATGTGCCATTGAGCCAAACCTGGGAAGCAATTCAGGAAACTCAAATCAAAGGATTGGCAAAGCATATTGGAGTTTCGAACTTCAATCAAGCAAAGTTAGCCGAAGTAATGAAAATAGGCCGGCAACAACCCGAGATGAATCAAGTAGAGATGCACCCTTTTCTACCTCAAAGTGAACTGGTTGACTTTTGTGCTTCTAATGGAATCCTGATGACTGCGTATTCACCCTTGGGATCGCTAGACTCGAGAAACCACAAACATGAAAAAGACCCTAAATTATTAACCGATCGAGTGATTCTGAATATTGCTCAAAAGCATAATATTTCAGCCGGACAACTGTTGATTGCTTGGTCTATCGAAAGAGGCATAATAGTGATTCCAAAATCCTCAAATGAAGGGCGAATCAAAGAGAACTTTGATTCCTTAAAAGTCAACTTGGATAATCTTGACATGAAGGAACTGCAAGAAATTGAGATTTCACATCGATTTGTGGATGGAGTCTTCTTCACTGGGGCCAACAGTCCATACAACCTATCTGATCTTTGGGACATATAATTGGAAATGGCTGTTGATTTTTCAACGGCCATTTATTTTAATTTTTTTTCCAACCAATACCACAAAATTACGCTAGTTTCCAGCTGTTTAGCGCATGAATTTTTTGTACGAAAGACGCAAATTAAATCACGGGGAAATTTTGGTTTACGCTTACTAAAGTCAAATAATTTTAGACTTGAAACTTTCTCTTATCTAATCACATGCAAAATGATATCAAGACGAGCAGCTAAGTGAATACTCCTATTTAATTATTCCTGCTACTCTGGGTTTGGAATTGCTGATCATTTCAATCCATTTTGAGGAGCACTAAGTGAGTGGTACTTTTTTAATCTTCGACTTCAAGTGCCTCCAAGATATCTGCCAGTTCATTGAAATCCATTAAGCCCGGTTTGATTTCGTCGCCACCTGTCATGGAAATCCCAAAGAGTTTCAGATCTTTTATTAGTTGCTCCACATTGGACACATTAAGGCCTGTTCCAAGAATGATTTTTTGCTGAATTCCAAGTTCTTTAAGCCTGTGCTCGTCCTTTTTAGATAAGGACGATTTAAGATCGGATACGTGAATAATTATCTCTGAATTTGCAAGTTCATCGAGTAGTTCTTGCCCTAAATCGGCAAGTTCTTCTAGGGAACATTTATAGATGAGATTCAATCCTTTTGCCTGAAATGCTAGTAGGGTCTCTATTCTTTTATGCTCTAGCCACTTGATTTCACTACAGATCGCCAGGTTGTTCTGGATCTCTTCTGAGCTGGCCCATTCAAATTCCGCTACAAAATCTACGCCTGACACCCAACCTGAAATTTCCTTAAAAGTAGTGGTGCTGACAAGGCGATCTGATCCGACTTCAAAAGTGAATCCTAGCAAGTTCACATACATTCCTGAGCAATAACGTGCGTCAGTAAGGTTGGTGATTCCGTTAATTTTTACAAATGTTTCTAAGGCCATAATCTGAATTTTCGATTGCGAAGGTAAGTAAGATGTAGGAATGCTAAAAAGAAAAGCGCTTCTACTATTTGTGTGAATTATAATAAATTTGATGAAAACCACTAATATTAAAGATAATTTAGAGCTATGAGATTCGTTTTAAGCTGTTTTTCTCTTCTGATTTTTATGTTGTCCACCAGTTGTAATCGTCAGGTAGAAGAGTCGGTTTTTGATTTTGAGTTTGACTTCCAACCAATGGAGAAAGGTCTGTTTTGGATTTATTCCGTCGAGGAGACGATCCATTTTGGTGAGAATGATGCTGAGAACGCCACTTTTTTTTACCGTGATTTGATTCGTGATTTCTATGTTGATTCCTCCAATGAACGAGTTTTTATTGTAACTCGATCCAAATCCTCAGATCGGAAATCATGGACTACGGTGAAGGAATACACATTGGCCAGAAGAGGTCCCACACTTGTCAAAACTTTAGATAATCAACCTTTAGTATCACTTGTTTTTCCCCCTGAACCGGGAAAATCTTGGAATGGGAATACCTACCGGGATAAGAGCGCTGATGAGTTCCTGATTGATACTAACTATGAAAACAATTTTCTAGAAGCATTAGAGAACAAGGTGGTTAGGGTCTTACAGGAAGAAAGTGATGATTTGATTACTTTCAGAGACAACAGGTACGAAGTTTATGGAAAAGGAATAGGCTTAATTGAGAAGTATGATGAGGTTTTGACATATTGTTCTCGCAACGAATGTCTGGGAAATCAGTTAATCAATTCAGGATTTAAAGTTAAAATGGAATTGATCGAGTATGGGAAGAATTAAACTACTAGTTACTTTGGTCTTGTTTTTTGGTCCTGCAGGTAGTTCTTTCGCTCAAGATCGTTATGCGATTTTCTTTAAGTACAAACCTCAAATCGAACTTTCGTTAAATGAGCCAACAGCTTTTTTAACTTCAAAAGCATTAGCTAGAAGAGCTCGAGAAAATGTTAAAGCAGATAGTTTAGATCTGCCAGTATCAAAAAAATATATAGATCAGGTTCTGACTCTTTCCAATTATGTGCTTTATTCTAGCAAATGGTTGAATGCAACGATTACCATAACCGATGCTACAAGAGCTTCTGAGATCGCCAACTTGCCTTTTGTTTCTAATATTGAGCTGGTGGGAAGAGGTTTTCTCCCAAATCAGAATACTGGTATTGATGCTAAACTTTCTGCTGCTGCTACGCAAAAGCTTCGCATTCCAAGTAGCGAAAATGAACGAATTCTAGCCTTCCAAGCAAATACTTATGACTTTCAAAATGAGCTAATCGGAATCACGCAAATGCTAGCTGAGGGATACTCGGGCAAAGGTATCACGATAGCGGTTTTTGATGCGGGATTTCCTGGAGCAAATACTTCTGCTGCGCTCAGACATTTAGAGACGAATAAGCAGCTAATTGCTACAAAGGACTTTGTCCGGCCTTGGAATTCCAATGTTTTTCAGGATAATCAGCATGGCATGAATGTGCTTTCCCTGATTGCTTCCAAAGATCCTGCTATTCTGATCGCTGGTGCTCCAGATGCCAACTACATTCTGGCGATGACCGAAGAAGTAGCTACCGAATACCGAGTTGAAGAATATAATTGGGTCAGAGCGGCGGAGTTTTCGGATAGTTTAGGAGTTGATATCATTACCAGTTCTGTTGGTTATTGGGATTTTGACGATCTCGCTATGAATTATACAATGGCTGATTTGGATGGGAAGACTACGACTATTACGAAAGGTGCAACGATTGCGGCTGTCAAAGGAATTCTGGTGGTAAATAGCGTTGGGAATTATGGATCAAGTGCTTCAACTCTAGTGGCACCCGCAGATGCAGAGGGCATTCTTGCCATTGGATCTGTTAACAAAGATTTTACTGTTTCAAGCTTCAGCTCCAGAGGTCCGACAGGAGATGGGAGAATCAAACCTGATTTGGTCACTTTCGGAAATGGTGTATTCGTAATCCGATCAAATGGAGTTGTGGGAACCGTAAATGGGACTTCTTTTTCAGCTCCACAGATCACCGCCTTAGCCGCTGGAATCTGGCAGGCCAGACCTGAGTGGACTAAAGATAAATTAATTGAGATGCTTTTGGCAAGTGGCACCAATGCAACAAGACCAGATAATCAAATCGGTCATGGTATTCCAAGATTCCGTGAGGCACTATACGGACAAATACTCTCAGCAGAAGAAAATATTGAGATCATTCAGTGGAAAATATTCCCAAATCCTTTGGATGGTGATCAATTGACAATTTATTTTGGAACTGATATCGCCAGTGAATTTACACTGTTGGATATGAATGGCCGCGTACTTGATAGGAAGAACTTAAGCAGATCAAGCACTCGAGTCCCATATCAAGTGAGTGTAGTAGGCCTCAAACCAGGACTCTACCTCATCCAACTCCAAGACGGACAATTGATCAGGCGGTCAAAGCTTATGAAGCAATAAGTAATTTTCATCCTTTATACCTACCCATGTTCCCTTTAATTGCCCCTTCTATTCTTGCCGCAGATTTTGCCAATCTCCAAAAAGAGGTAGAAATGCTCAACCAATCTGAAGCAGATTTTATTCATATAGATATTATGGATGGAGTTTTTGTGCCAAATATTTCGTTTGGAATTCCTGTAACAGCTGCAATTGCCAAGCACGCCAAGAAACCGCTGGATGTGCATCTAATGATCGTAAATCCGGATAAGTATCTGGAAGATTTCCGAGCTGCCGGGGCAGAAGTGATTACCGTGCATTATGAAGTCTGTCCACACCTTCACAGAACTATTCAAGCCATCAAAGCGACTGGGGCAAAAGCCGGTGTAGCAATCAATCCCCATACTCCGGTCGAGTTACTTTCAGAATTAATTCAAGATATTGATCTGGTCTGTGTCATGTCGGTAAATCCCGGCTTTGGCGGCCAAAAATTTATTGAAAATACGTATGATAAGGTTTCTCGGCTTAAAGAATTGATTTTAAGAAAAAATACTGCCACTCAAATAGAAATTGATGGAGGAGTGAATGCTGCCAACGCAGGAAAGCTCATTCTTGCCGGTGCAGATATCTTGGTAGCAGGAAGTTTTGTGTTTAATTCCCCCGATCCTATTGCGACGATCAGTAAGCTTAAGACTTAGGGTGATTTTCGGAAAGTGTGCTATCTATCATTTGAATCCAAGTTTAATAAGGCTAAAATCCTATATTATCCTTGATATTTTGGGTTTTGGGGGTTAAATTGCAATTTCACATTAAAGTATTAGACCATGACGATGAAAAAAATTATGCTTTTTGGAATCTTTTTTTCCTTTCTAGGGCTATCCGGACATGCGCAAGACGCCGATGCAGTAACAGATGAGGAGCTGAAGATGTATGCAAAAATGGAAGTTGAATTTAGCAATTTCCTAAATTCAAGAACTGAAAAAATGAAATCCATGATCGTGGAAAATGAGATTTTTCAGGGGGGTGCTCGATATAATGAAATAAAAGCTGCTTGGGGAGACGAGGTTAAAATGACAGAATCTAAAGTTACTGAAGAAGAAAAGGCTGCATATACCCTGGTACAGGACTTTCAAGATTCTCAGCAAGAAGTTTTAAAAGAATTCAAAACCGATCTAATCATGGATGAAGAAGTGTTGGGCGCAGGTACCTATAATAAAGTGTTGGCAGCTACCAAAGAAAATCCTGCTTTGAAGGCAAAGCTTGATGGAATGATAGATGAAATGAAATCAAAGCAAGCGGCAGAAAAAGTACAAGTAAAAGACGGGATTTAAGTTTCGTTTGAATATTTATCGCAAGCCTCCTAATCGGGAGGCTTTTTTTATATTTGTACACCAAAACAATTTAGCTATTCGTTAGAAAATCATGTTTGTTAAAAAAATCTCCGCGTCTCTTCTTTTTTTCTATTGTTTTTCTGCCTTTGCACAGGAAGAAGATATTTTCGGCATCTCAAACAAAGCCAAAAACCCCAAAAGTGAATCCGGTATTGGTAATGTCACTAGAAATGTGCTGGAAATGTTTGCAGTGGAGATTTCTACCGGTGCTGGCTATCATCAGTTTGGGACAAGTTTTTATACTGAGTTTCCTGATAATTATCCAATTACTCAGTTTCAAAATTTCGAAATACCATTGGATATCTCTGAAGAAAACCCACTGAAGATGAAAGGGAGCGATTGGACCTTACCCATTTTCAATGCAGGTCTACGGGTCAATCTTTTCAATTTGCTTACCATCGGTGGAGGGTATGGTCAGGAATGGGGAAATTATAAAAATATGACTGGAGGCGACTTCGAATTTCCTTTTGAAGGGGGCTCATATCAAATCAGCAAATTTTACGGCACAGTCGGTTTGATTCTCTTCGATGCCCAGAAAAGGATCTCCTTTTTGAAGTGGAGGTATAGAAAATATGCTTCTGCAAACATTTATATGCAATCTGAATTTAAGCAGCGCGCCCGTCAAATCTATCCCTGGAGATTTATTCTAGAAGGAGAATATGGACAATTGAATTTAAAAAATCAATATGATCCAGCATTGGATCTTCCAAATCAACCAGCTTATCAGCCCAAATTAATGGTTGCAAACGAGCCTTATTATGGGCTTGGATTTCGGATAGAGCGGGACTTTTCAGAATACACCAAGATGTTTATTAAAGGAGGAGCGGAGTTTAGGAAATTTACCTATGCGGATGACAACTTCTCTGAATTTCAAAACATTGACCAGACGCTCTACGCATTGCAGGTAGGTTTTTCTGTGAGGATTCCGGGTACCAAGCGTTGTAAAATCGCTGGATGTGGCGTAGTGATGAAGCATTCTCACAGTGGAATCGAATACCGTGGCAGTTCGATTTTCCAACTTCAAAATCGAAAAATTGGACAATGGTATTAACTCAGTTTATCTGATTTGGTCTTTTATTCTCTTTTCAAAACCAGTCTGTTTTTACTATCTTGCAGCATTAATTATTCCCGTGAATAGCATTATATGGCTCAAGGAGAAAACGAAAACATTATCCCTATTAACATTGAAGACGAAATGCGTGGAGCTTACATCGATTATTCGATGTCAGTTATTGTTTCCAGAGCACTTCCAGATGTCCGTGACGGACTAAAACCAGTTCACCGCAGAATCCTTTTTGGTATGCAGGAACTGGGTGTACTACACAATAGATCCCACAAGAAATCAGCGAGAATCGTTGGTGAAGTACTTGGTAAGTACCACCCCCATGGTGACTCCGCAGTTTATGACACAATGGTCAGAATGGCTCAGCCTTGGTCGCTGCGCTATCCATTAGTTGATGGGCAAGGTAACTTTGGATCGGTCGATGGGGACAACCCAGCTGCGATGCGATATACAGAGGCTCGACTTAAGCGAATTGCCGAAGAGCTCTTGATAGATATCAATAAAGAGACCGTTGATTTTCAGTTTAACTTTGACGATTCCTTAAAAGAACCAATCGTATTGCCTGCAAAAGTACCTGCACTATTGCTGAATGGTGCTTCGGGTATTGCTGTAGGCATGGCTACCAATATGGCTCCACACAACTTAGGTGAGGTCATTGATGGAATCATAGCTTACATTGGCAATAATGATATCACGATTCCTGAATTGATGGAGTATATAATTGCTCCGGATTTTCCTACTGGAGGAATTATATATGGTTACAATGGAGTCAAAGCAGCTTTTGAAACAGGAAAAGGTCGGGTAGTCGTTCGAGGAAAAGCGAATGTTGAAATCAAGGCAGGTGGAAGTAAAGAGATGATTGTCATCACAGAGATCCCCTACATGGTGAATAAGGCCAATATGGTGGAGAAAACTGCCCAGCTGATAAATGAGAAAAAAATTGAGGGTATTTCTGCAATCCGTGATGAGTCTGATCGATCTGGAATGCGTGTGGTGTATGAGCTAAAGCGTGATGCCATATCAAGTGTTGTCCTTAACAACCTATACAAGCATACAGCGCTCCAAACTTCTTTCTCCGTCAATAATGTGGCACTTGTCAAAGGCCGTCCATATACGCTAAATCTAAAGGATCTCATCGTTCATTATGTAAGCCACCGACATGAGGTGGTGATCAGAAGAACTGAGTATGAGTTAAGAGAAGCAGAGAAAAGAGCACATATCCTTCAGGGGTATTTAATAGCTCTAGACCATTTGGATGAAGTAATTTCGTTAATCAGAGGTTCAGCAGATCCTGAAACTGCTAGAAATAGCCTGATAAACCGATTTGAACTAAGCGAAATTCAGGCTAGAGCAATTCTCGATTTGAGATTACAGCGGTTGACTGGAATGGAGCGAGAAAAGATCATTCAGGAATTTAAGGAAATAATGGCTTTCATAGATGAGCTCAATGAAATCCTTGGAAGTGAAGAGAAAAGAATGGAGATCATCGTGACTGAGCTTACCGAGATGAAAGTCAGATATGCGGATGATCGAAGAACTGAAATCGAGCATAATGCAGAAGACTTCAGTTATGAGGATATGATTCCAAATGAGGAAGTTATTATAACTGTATCGAATGAAGGTTATGTGAAGCGTACTGCTTTGTCAGAATACCGTACCCAAGGTAGAGGAGGAGTAGGATCCAGGGGAGTAAGTACTAAACAGGACGACTTTACGGAGTATTTATTCACAGCATCGACACACAATTACCTGCTGATTTTTACGGATAAAGGAAAATTATTTTGGCTTAAAACCTACGCAATTCCAGAAGGAGGTAAAACTTCCAAAGGAAGACCAATCCAGAATCTTATAAGCATAGCACAAGAGGATCGAATCCGAGCAATCATTCAAGTAGGAGACTTGAATGATCCTGATTACATCAACAATCATTTCTTGGTCATGGTGACTAAGAAGGGAGTAATTAAGAAAACAACACTTGAGCAATACAGTCGTCCAAGATCGAATGGAATCATAGCCCTAAACATTCGGGAAGATGATCAATTGGTCAACGTTGATATGACCAATGGCGATCAACATATTGTCATTGCAGCCAAGTCGGGCAGAGCTATCCACTTCCATGAGTCAGTGGTAAGAGCAATGGGTAGGACTGCTACTGGTGTAAGGGCAATGCGATTAAATGATGATAGTGATTATGTAATTGGCATGGTATGTGCGTCTGAGGAAAATGCTACCCTGCTCGTAGTATCTGAAAAGGGATACGGAAAGCGATCAAATCTAGATCAATATCGGATCACCAACAGAGGTGGTAAAGGTGTGAAAGCGATGAGCGTGACCGAGAAGACCGGACACCTTGTAGCAATCAAAGAAGTGATAGATTCGGATGACTTGATGATTATCAATAAGTCAGGAATTACTATTCGGATGGCCGTCGATACGCTTCGTGTGATGGGTAGAGCTACTCAGGGTGTGCGATTAATAAAAATAGGCGTCAATGATGAAATTTCATCCGTAGCCAAAATATCTAAAGAAGAAGAGGTCGAAGAAGTAATCGATGCGGAGATTACTCCTGAATCTTCTGAAGATACACCAGAGTCTTCCGATGACCAACCATCAGAAATAAACGAATAACCAAAAAAAGAAAAACTTAACATGAAGAAGCTAATTCTATCAATGGCCTTGATCGGTGCAACGACTCTGGCTTTTGGGCAAAAAAAAGTAGTGCGTTCAGCGGAAAAAAACTTTAAATCCGGTGATTTAACTGCTGCTATGTCTGATATAACCGCCGCATCTGCTGATCCTGAAAGCGGCGTTGACCCCTCTACCTACTTGCTCAAGGCAAAAATCCAGTCTAAGATGTTCGGTACTGATTCGACCAATAACGAGTCCAATCTTGAAGTCGGAAAAGAAGCTCTGAGTACTTATATGAAGGCATTCGAAATGGCTGGATCCGACAAAAGTGCAGGTGTAGGAAAAGAGGTATTCACTGAAGATATTTCGGGTGTCCCAGATAACTTGAGACCTTATTCTGTAATAACCTTAAAAAATATTTCATTTGACAAGGCGATTGATCGATATACTGAAAATGATCTTGAGATGGCCTATGGTTTCTTCGATCTAGCTGGCGAAATTGACTTGACTGATACCACAATTCATTACAATTCAGCTTATCTGGCCAATGAATTAGAAATGTATGAAGAAGCTAAGCGACATTACAGATATCTGTTAGACATTGATGGATATAACAAGCTCAACTCCTATTACTCGATGGTACAAATCGAAAGTGGACAGGATAAAGATCCAGATGCAGCGTATGCAACTGTGATGGCTGGTCGGAAAGAATATCCGGAAGATAAAATTCTTGCTGAATATGAAATCCAATTGTTACTCCAATTAAACAAAATGGATGAGGCAATGGCTCAGATTCAATTAGCACTGAAAAATGATCCGGACAATGCTTCTATTTTGTTAAGATCAGGTTATTTGAAGGAGCAGTCCGGAGATATTGAAGGAGGTCTGGCAGATTACAAAAAATCAGTTGAAGTTGATCCGACCTATTTCGAGGGTAATTACTACACTGGAGCCTTGCTGCTTGAGCAGTCTGTGAAATTATTGAATACCTTAAATGATCTGTCCGATTCAGACTGGGAAATTCAGTCTCCAATCGTAGGTAAAAAAGCGGATCAAAACTACAAAGAAGCAGCAAAATATTTCCAGAGTGCTCTGGAAATTCAACCTGATAATACGGAAATCATGGCGATCCTTTTCCAGGTTAATACGCGTCTGAAGAATGAAACTGAAGCTGAGAAATACAACAAAAAGCTGATTGAACTGAAAGGTCCAAACTGGATGGATGACGGAGGATAATATCTCTGGAGCTATTTGAAAGAGAGTCGAGTTATCGACTCTCTTTTTTTATGATTTAATATGATTGTTTACTTTTACTTGTGATCAATGTTTTTGAAAGAAATCATATCTTACCCATTGAGAGAACCTACATTTTAGAGCCTAGTGAATCTACCCAATGAATGTTGATCGAATTTTACTTCTGAGTTTAGTTTTCATCAGTTCATTAGTGTCAGTCGCTCTGGCGCAAGACAAATTCCAGAAATCTGTTAGCCTTTCCTTCGAATCTGGACCATTAATAAGTAATGGTAAGCCCTGGGCCAATGAAGTCAGGAATAGTGTCGAATATCGTGGAATCGATGCCAAGTTCAGCTGGAGAAAAATCTCCAATACTCATATGAACCACCTCTATCGCTATCCTACATTTGGAGTTGGATTTACCTCTTTGCTCGGTGATTTTCCAGAGATTGGCCGACCTCAGGCTTTTTATGGATTTTTTGAAATGCCTTTTTTATATCGAAATAAAAGTCAAAAGTATTCTTTTGGTTATTTCTCGCAGATAGGGCTGGGGTTTAACCTGACACCATATGATTCCATTAAAAATCCAATGAATCAATACATCGGTTCAAGCTTGAATGCCTACATTCATTTTGGATTCAGAGGAGAATATGAGCTTTCTGATCGAGTGTTAATTATTTCTGATATCGGAATGAAACACTATTCCAATGGTGCGATCAAAAAACCAAATGCGGGAATTAATCTAGTCCCATTCTCGCTGGGAGTAAAAAGTTATTTAGGGAAAGTCAATCCGACTCCTACTACACGGCCAGTCTATCCAGCTCTCGACAAACGGTGGTTTCTAAATGTTGCGCTTTATACGGGCTTCAAAAATTATGAAATTGGAGATCGTAATTATTTTAGGGGAGGACTTGGAGTCAATTACCTTTGGGAGGCTAATAATAAATTTAGATTGGGTATGGGACTTGACCTTTTCTATGCCCCAGGGATGAGCGAAAGAAATGACGGGCAACAGTTTTCTTTTCGTGATCAGACCTCCCTTGCGGTCGTAGCTTCGTGGGAATGGAAATTAACGGAAAAGTTATTTATGCCAGTAGGTTTTGGAGTATACATTTACCAAAATGAGCTCAATCAAGAGGTAAGCGGGTTCTATGAGCGAATTGGTTTTCGCTATAGAATGATGGAGGCACTTTCAGTAGGACTGCAAATCAAAGCACACAAAGCCAAAGCGGACTTCTTTGAATTTACCCTCGGTTATACAATCCCTGGAAAGATAAGATATCAAACCAGTAACTAGAGTGGATGATCCCACTGATCAAAGTTTATTTTCTTTTAACTCACGCTTATTCTAGCTTGCTTCAAATCTTTAACCTTTTTATGATAAAAATTTTTAGTGCAAGTTGGTTGATAAGTCTGAGTTTGGCTTTGATCAGTTTCAGTGGCTTTGGCCAGTCAAAGAACTCAGCTGAGATTTACCATGAACTCCTGCAGCTCAAAGAGACTAGACGAATCTTATATGTGGCAGCACATCCTGATGATGAAAACACTCGCTTGATCGCCTATATGGTCAATGGCTTACATAGTGAAGTGGCTTACCTCAGCCTTACCAGAGGAGATGGTGGCCAGAACTTATTAGGAAAAGAACTAGGTATCGGGCTTGGACAAATTCGCACGCAAGAACTTATAAAAGCTAGAGAAACGGATGGAGGAAGACAGTTTTTTACCCGTGCCATGGACTTTGGATATTCCAAAGACCCCACAGAAACGCTACAAAATTGGGATAAAGAAAAAGTATTGAGTGACGTAGTCTGGGTAATCCGAAAATTCCAACCCGATATCATCATTACCCGATTCAACACCATTCCGGGAGTTACTCATGGTCATCATACCACTTCAGCAATATTGGCCGGGGAGGCATTTGATCTGGCGGGTGATCCGAAAGCTTTTCCAGAGCAACTTGACCAAGTAGCCACGTGGCAGGCGAAACGAATTTTCTGGAATGCCTATAATTTTGGAGGAGAATTCAGGGAAGATTCAACAAAAACCTATGATGTATTTCCAACAGGTGATTTTAATTCGCTGTTGGGAGAATCGTATAGCCAAATAGCAGCAGATAGCCGAACCATGCATAAATCTCAGGGCTTTGGCGCTACCGCAGGCAAAGGAGAAGCAGTGGACCATATTCAATTTTTGAAAGGCGAGCCTTTTACCAATTCTGCCTTCGATGGAGTTGAAGACCGATGGGTAGCTGTCCCAAATGGAAAAGTAATTTTAACTGCAATAGATAAGCTGATTGGTAGCTATAATTTTAAAGATCCAAGTCAAAATGTAACGGCTTTACTCGCTATTCGAAAAAATCTAAAAGCAATACCTAAGCCTCCAATTTGGGTCGTCGAGAAACTGGTAAAACTTGATCAACTCATTATTTCAGCAATGGGACTTGATTTTGAATTTGTCAGTAGGCTGGAGTTAGGCTATGCCGGACAGCAAGTTTCGGCGCAATTGGTGTTCAATAATCCCACTCTAATTTCAGTCACTGGTGTTTCTTTGAAAGTGGGTATAAAGGAATTCGAAAAACCGAATGAGTCTGTTAAACCGAATGAGCCTTTGATCTTGCCAGTGAATTTCACAATTCCTGAAGATGCCAAGCCTTCTCAGCCGTATTGGTTGGAGAAACCAATTGACGGAGCCTTGTACAATGTTTCCAATCAAGATGATATTGGCAAACCATTTAATGAGGTGAAGCTCGGAGGAATATTAGCTTTTACAATCAATGATCAGAATTTTAGTCTTGAGATTCCTTTGATGTATAAATTCAATGATCAGGTTGATGGGGAAGTAAAGCAGCCGTTTACAATTGTTCCCGAGATTGATCTGAGTATTTCCGATGACGTAGTATTCTTGATCCCAGAAGTAAGTGGTAAAATAAAAGTGGTTGTTCGATTCAATGGTCAAATGCTTGATGGTAGCTTGGATTTCAAGGGACTTCCAGCCGATCAGTATCGAATTCTAGAAGTAACTGACAATACCTTTTTGAAAGAGCGGATGTATGAGGTCGAGTTTTTGAAGAAAGGTCAGGGTATATCAGATGTGACAGCCCGATATACTACGAGTCAGGGAAAAGTTTTTGAATTAATGACTTATCGGATTTTGTACAAGCATATTCCGAATTTGACTTATTTCAAACCTGCATCGATTCGATTGATTCAGGAAGACTGGAAAGTTTCAAAAGCTAAATTGGGTTATATCGCAGGAGCCGGGGATGATATTCCGGGGGTGTTGACTTCACTGGGCTACCAAGTTGAATTCATCGGTCCAAATGACTACTCTGTGGAGAAGCTGAGTCGGTACAAAGCAGTGATTGTAGGAATCAGAGCATACAATACCAATGAAAATCTAGCATCTAATCAGCAGATCTTGATGGGCTATGTCAAATCTGGAGGTAAAGTGATTGTACAATATAATACGAGTTCCCCACTGTTGACCAACCAATTGGGGCCGTATCCTTTTGTACTTAGCCGAAATCGCGTAGCCGTCCAAAATTCTCCTGTTAGGGTAGATTGGAATCATCCACTGGTCAGTGGTCCTAATCCGTTGAAGGAGGCTGATTTTGATAATTGGGTCCAAGAGCGGGGCTTGTATTTTGTAGGTCAGATGGATGAGCGGTATGAGACCCCATTCCAAATGAATGATCCAGGGGAAGATCCTAGCGATGGAGCATTGATTTATGCGAAGTTTGGAGAAGGAAAATACATCTATACCGGAATTTCATTTTTCAGACAGCTTCCTGCCGGCGTGGTTGGAGCTACTAAATTATTTATCAATCTTATCGAAGAATAAGAATGAAGGATAAAGAGATACGCTGGAGTTATTTGTACGCTGGACTCATGATCGTGTTGGTGGTGCTGATTGGACTATTTTCACTGATTAAGTATCTGTACGCATGAGTAATCTGGATTGGACTGTACTCTTTGGTACGCTTATCACGATTGCGGCTTATGGTATCTACAAAACCTACGGACCAAAAGATTTAGACTCGTATCTCCGAGGTAAAAATGCCATGAACTGGTGGACGATTGGACTATCTATCATGGCTACACAAGCCTCTGCGATCACTTTTCTGAGTACACCTGGACAGGCCTACGAAGATGGTATGGGCTTTATCCAGTTTTATTTTGGCTTACCTCTGGCGATGATTGTTATTTCAGTGGCTTTCATTCCTATTTATTACAAGCTGAAAGTCTATACCGCTTATGAGTATTTGGAAGGTCGATTTGATTTAAAGACCAGAACTTTAGCTGCTTTATTGTTTATCATCCAGCGTGGCTTGGCTGCCGGAATCACGATCTATGCACCGGCGATTATTCTTTCCACTTTATTGGGCTGGAATCTAACCTTGACCAATATTGTCATCGGCGCGGTGGTGATCCTTTATACTGTTTCCGGTGGTACTGAGGCAGTTTCTATTACACAAAAGCAACAAATGGCTGTGATGATGGGAGGGATGCTACTTGCTGGAATTATCGTGATCCAGATGCTTCCGATATCTTTCCAAGAGGCAATGCATGTGGCAGGAAAAATGGATAAACTCAATATAGTGAGTTTTGAATTTGATCTTGCCGATCGATACAATGTCTGGTCGGGAATGACGGCTGCTGTATTTTTGTTTCTTTCCTATTTTGGCACGGATCAAAGTCAAGTACAGCGCTATTTGTCTGGACAGACGCTGGCGCAAAGCCGAATGGGTTTGATTATGAATGGTTTTCTGAAAATCCCCATGCAGTTTGTCATTTTGTTTATAGGGGTGATGGTCTTTGTATTTTACCAGTTTTTTCTTCCACCAGTAGTCTTTAACAAAGTCCAGACTGATACTCTTCGCCAAAGTGAATACGCCGGAGAATTTGAAAATCTGGAAAAGGAATACAGTGAGAATTTTGAAAAAAGTAAAGCTTCCTACACTGAGCTTTTAGCAGCGATTGATCAGGAAGACATTGAAAAAGAAGCTACTGTTCAGCAGCAAATAAAGTCACTCAAGACGGAGCAGAATGAAATCCGAGATGAAGTCAAATCTCTGATAGTCGCCAATGACCCAGATGCGGAGACTCGAGATACGGATTATGTTTTTATGCGATTTGTGATGGATAATCTTCCGGAAGGTATTATCGGATTGCTATTTGCTGTGATTTTCTCGGCAGCCATGTCATCCACTGCATCGGAACTCAATGCCTTGGGCTCGACGACTACGGTGGATCTATATAAGCGATCGATCAAAAAAGATGCGGACGATCATCATTATTTGGTTTCATCAAAAGTATTTACTGCATTCTGGGGGCTAGGGGCTATTCTTTTTGCAACCTATGCTTCTTTGTTTGAAAATCTAATTCAGGCCGTAAATCTCCTCGGTTCATTATTCTATGGAACGATTTTGGGGATTTTCATGGTCGGATTTTTCATGAAGTGGGTCAAAGGAAAAGCAGTATTTATAGCGGCTTTGATGTCAGAAGCCTTGATACTCTTCGTGCATTTCAGAAATGGTAGCGGTGTCTTTGGCTTCGTCTGGGATATCGGCTTCCTCTGGTATAATGCGCTAGGGTGTTTGGCTTTGATGCTTTTTGCGATGATCATCCAAGCAACAGTTAGGAAGTAAAAACTCCCCTTGAAAAATCAATTTCGAGGGGAGTTCCACTTTTATATGAAATGATGCTTATTTCAGCGACTTAATCAAACGCTCATTTAAAGCAACATAATCTGGATTCCCAGCTTCTTTGGCCAATGCCATGGACTCTCTAGACGAAGTGACAGCTTCGGAATTCATTCCAAGTGTTGCTTCAATTTTAGCTTTAAGATGTACCGTCCAATATTTCTTATCATTGTCCACAGATTTGCTGATCCAAGCATAAGCCTGATTCATATCCTTTTTATTGGTGTAGTAATAGTTCGCTGCCGAGTAAAGCAATCCTGGATTAGCTGTTTCGGTAGCTATGACTAGCTCCTGAATTTGTGCCATTACGATGCCATCCACCTCTGTTTCTATTCGGAAGTCCACGCGGGTAGTTTCCCACTTGATTGATAAGTTGGCTCCGGTATCCGTCATATCGGCAAAAGCGATTTCCATTGTTTCGTAGTTTCTACTCAACTTATTTGGAGTCACATTGAAGCGAAGTAGGTCATCTGACTCATTGTAACCTATCGCTCCCCATAGCTCAGTGTTTTTAGAAAGGATCATGGTCCATTCTGATTTGTTTGGAATTGCATAAAGTGCGTATTGTCCAGCAGGTACATTTTTGCCACTGATGACCACAGCTGTAGAGAAAGTCAACAGGGTAGCACCGTTGGCTCCGGCACGCCACACTTGTCCAAAAGGCACTAATTCGCCGAAGATTTTTCGGCCTTTTGTACTTGGTCGGCTATAATCTGCAGTGACATTTGATAGCCCGACTTGCTGTGCAATTTTCGCTGAAGGGGAGGCTTGAGGCATCTGGATTTGCTGTGCAAATGCCGTTGAGATACTGCCTGTTAAGAGCAAAAAGAAAAGGATTGATTTGAAATTCATGCTAATATTAAATTAAGTTGGAGATTTGTAAATCGATTGGTAAACGAAGATTGTTTGATTTTCACCTGCAATTTGGGATTTTTTGATGCATTTTTGCGCCAGCAGACCGGCATTTTTGATTCCATCCAAAAAGATTTCTGAAATCATCGGACTGCTTTTAACCTAGAATGGATTGTTGATTTTGATATGAGTTTAGCAATAATTAGTCCCGGAAAGAATCCCAGCACTTGGATCAGTGTGATTCGAACACTTGACCCAACCTTGAAAATTCAGGTTTATCCTGATATTTCAAATCCTGAGGAAGTGGAGATCGCTTTTCTGTGGCAACATCCTGAAGGCCTATTGGCAGAATTTCCAAATCTGAAGCTGATCAGTTCCATGGGTGCCGGTGTAGATCACATTCTTCGTGATCATTCGATTGATTCCAAGATTCCTATTGTGCGAATCGTGGATGAAAAATTGACTTGGTCCATGACCAACTATGTGGTGATGGGCGTGTTGAATTATCATCGACAGCTCCCGCGTTATCAAAAAGATAAGCTGCACAAAATTTGGGAT
>Ga0222706_1000141_pt1 | contig 21979 bp, 18 predicted proteins | sample AntAcemetage1572_FD_179829 | JGI IMG/M metagenome (GOLD analysis project Ga0222706, IMG submission 179829) | Saline water microbial communities from Ace Lake, Antarctica - #1572 | ecosystem: Environmental > Aquatic > Non-marine Saline and Alkaline > Saline | place: Antarctica: Ace Lake...
CAGTCGTCTCTGTATATTTTATTGAGCAGACCAGAATATCATTTATAGTTTGAACCATCAGATTTAACTTGTTATCAAGTTTTATACGCGCTATTTCTGTTGAAATATCTTCTAATTACCCTGCTATATCTATTAATTTCTGTTTGTCACGTAATACCTTTGAAAACACAAGTTTAGCAAATATAATCTTGCCATGTTCGTACCTAAATGTAACTTCTTCATTAACAGTATATTTACGTCCATTTATTCCACTTTGAAAAAGATTTTTGCTGAGCTACCTATCATTCGCAGTGAAGCTGTTGATTGTCTTGCACTAGCCTTCGCTGATTTTGAAGTCTGAAAACTTCTCCCAGTAATTATTTAGGAAAATGAACTAATCATTAAGATCCAAATTAAATATGACATTGGTGATAGAATTTGGGTCCGCAAGGCAATTTATTCGTGCCTTCTTAAGTTTTAAACTTATTTTTCTTGTGTAGATGGAATTGTCAAGCACTGTTGCGATGTATGTCAATCCGATGATCTCACTACTTGAAATTGGTCCAGCTCTCTTCGTGTTATGTAACCTTAGAAACCTTCAAGAAAATCTGAAACAAGGATGGATATGAAAACATGAGAAACTATTTCGTTTAGTCTCATTATTTTCCTAATAATTTGATTCGTAAAACCCTAAATAACTTCGTTAATAGTTTCATTTCTTGAAAGTAGTGCGACGAGATCGGGGAAATGGTCTCGAGGACAGGGGTAGATTAATTCTTGATTAAGATTTTCGCTAAATCGTTAATGATTGTATTGTATTTTTCGATTATCGTCTGTTCTTTCAAAACTCCTGGAAATATAAGCCTGATCCGTCTCAATATCCTCTCCAATGGATCTAGAGATACTATTCATTTTATTTGTATCCATCCGATGAGTTCATACAATTTATTTTAGCAATTTCAAGGGATTGGGTTGCTGCGATACTGTTGCCAATTTGAGGAAAGAAGTTCATACAGCTCTTTTTGCTTATGACTTTGGATTCTTTCCCCAACGCTCTTCAGCCATTCAAATTCGTTGATTTTGTTTTCTTATTTCTCAGCTTTTTTGATTGGGTAGCTTGAACTTAATCACGTCAATAAGTCGCGCTTTAGCCAGATATTCTTGATCGGCGTTCGGTTCTGGCAAAGACTTTCAGGACATGCAGGAGTTCACTGGCACCAACTGGTTTTGTACTGCGTAGGTAAAAACACTGACTTACATTTCCAAACTCCTTGTTGATGATCACACTACTGTTTGGGATATTTTTAAGGTAGACCACAACTCTGGAAACAAGATCCAGTTTCACTTCATTGAGAAAAGTGTCATTTCGCTTTTACAGCTTATAGGCAAGGCCGCGTACGTTTCCCATTAAAACTCTGAAATTTCAGGAAGTGCCATGCTTACCTTCTTTGATCTGACCATTTCTTTTTTTGGGAAACAAGAATATCCATCAAACTGATTAAGAACATTTCTTCTTTTTGAAGCTGACCTAAGTTTATGAGCACAGGTTCTGGTGTGGGAACTTGGTTGGACTTAACTAAATCTTAAAATAAATCTTGCAACAGCTCCTCAATGCCAAATATGTCTTTTTGCTCCCATGATCGTAGCGTTGCGTCCTGAGAACTTTTTTTTTAAAATTTGATAGCAGGGCTGACACTCCTGTGGAAAGCGCCTTATCGCCAAGTCCCGAAACACGAATCTTAAGGTAGATCTGGTACTACTTTCCGTTGCTTGATTTTTTCCCAAATACCGTGAGGTATAAAGAGTTTGGCTGAGACAATTTTTTTTTCACGTTAATCTGACTTATCGTGCCTATATCGACTTTGAGACCTATATCGAAAATGGAATCTAAAAATCAATCAACTAAGTTTTCTAAGGAGGCCATGCTTACAGAATTGGGCTAGGCCATGCGCTTTGTTTGTTAATCTCCGCTTTTGTCCACAATTCATCACCCCAGTTTATAATAATTACTGAAGTGAATAGCCTACAGAAAAATAAAAAACCCGACAAAAGCAATTTTCAGCGCTTTTGAGTGGTTTTTGGCAAAAAAAAGAGGTAAGCCGTTTTCACGATTTACCTCTTTGCAGAGAGTGGGGGATTCGAACCCCCGGTACGGAATAACCCGTACGACAGTTTAGCAAACTGCTGGTTTAAGCCACTCACCCAACTCTCTGTATATTATTTTAAACTCTTTTATACTAAAGTATTGGAAAAGTACTAACTAAATACTTATCAAAACAAGCTACTCATTTAATTCTTTGTAGCATTAAAATTTTCCAGAACCTCAAAGTGATGTAAATATAATCCAATAGATTCGATTTTAGCAAGAGAAACAGCTTTTGATACGACCCAACTTTAAGCTTATGCTTAATACACTGTAAATCACTGATTATTATTTTTCATTTAAGCTCATTTTTTTTGAAAAATACCCTGTACAGGGTATAAATTTCATTGTATGAACTATTAAATTTATTACTTAACAAGAAATAGAAATGATAATTCAAACTTCAAGTGCAAAATTCCTCGTTGAATCCTGCGAAAGTCGTACGGATTCCGTGCTTATCAATTCCAACTCTAAGGAAGAATTGGATCGTTTTTTTGGTTCATCGGACTTTTTGAAAACCAATTCTTATGAATATCCTTTTCAGGTAAAGACCTGTAAACAAGAATTTGCAAATGCAATAATATTAATGGTAAAAGAGATTGATTACTCCCATTTTTGGAGTTTGAATCTCCAACTAACTTAAATTTTAAAAAATGCTTTTGTGAACAAGCGCAATTTTTGTTTGAGTAATCACTTTTTATCAGATTGGGACAAATATTCTGCTGATAATCAATGATATAAAGTATATACTCATTCAAAACTATAATTTTTCTCAACCTTTTATTTTTAAATTATAGCATAAGCTATTTGAACTAAATAATTACTAATAACTGCCTACATCAAAAATTTAATTCACGAATTTTTTCTTGAATTGGCACATTTATTTACACAGGTATTAGGTGTGGAAGGGTATGTATTGGCCATTTCAAATACAGAAGGAAGAGAAATATCTGCAGGTGTTCGAGAAAATTTCATAGGTCAATTAAATAAAAGTTTTTGAAAATTACTTTTTGAAGTTCTTGAGCAGCTTTTAGGGGCGTCAAAGGAAAAGAAACAAATTCTTTCAACTCCAAAAATGGATAGACAAAAGAATGGAGAAGCACTTTGATGGAAATTTTCAGTGATCACTAATTCTGAAATGGATATCCTTGATGGGGTGGGGGTTGATTTAAAATTTTTAGAATAGGAGATGCCATGTGTGCGTCTGATGGATTTACTTCGATTCAGTCGGGTTCGTTTGAATTTAGATTTGATCTTGGGAGATTTTAATGAGAAGGTTGAGGATTGGTTGTCAATAGGGAGCTTTGAATCAGATGAGAATGAGGAACAGTTTTTAGCTAAAAATCCTTCAAAAATTAGAGCACTTAAATGGTTCTAAGAAGCCAAGTTGTTTAATATGGAAAAATTCCCATTCCAGGATTGAGTTTTCAGCCATATTTCTAATTTTAAATAGGCTCCTAGTTTATTGATTTTATCTCGTGCCAGGGCTTCGAACCCGAAGAATTTAGTGCTTCCATTTTCCGATGCTCAGTTAAATTCCATAACAGGGGCGGCTTGGATTATTATTAGTTCATTCGAGTTTATCCCACAAAACGAAGCTGCTTTAAAAACTTTAGAAATTTGGGCAGACAGACATGCCACGCATCTATTTTCATCCATCTTCAGATTCAATCCTGATAAGTTGAAGTGATTGAGCAAATTTTTAATGAAGACTTTGAAGGAAAATCATCTGATATCGAATTGAAGATTAATCCGATCAATTCGAAATCCACTTGCTGGTATGTTAGAATAAAACCAATCTTTGATTCGGTTGGACGTATAAATAATTTGTCAGTCAGTGTTATAGAATTTAACAGACTCAGCAAACGACCTTTTAAACTGGAGCCTGAAAATATCTTTCTAAATGAATTGGTTAGTAAGTCTTCACATATTCTTCGCTCTCCACTTTCTTCTACATTCGATTTATTGGATTTAATTGATCCAAACCAACTCGACTCCTAAAATCAAAAGTATTTTTCTTGCGTCAAACCTTTGGTAAAGAAGCTAGATTAAGTAACCCGAACTAATGCTAAAGCAATTAGCAGTTTTAATTAAAAAGCCCTCTGAGATCGATTTTTGAAAGTTTGTCTGGTATGGTTAATCCTCCAACTGAAATCCGTTCGCCTGAAATCATTACTAGACCATTCGCTTCGAAGATCAAACCTTCAGTTAGTGAGAGTATAGATGGGCTTCCTGAAAATATATGAGTCGATTTTCACGATAAATAAGCTGTCCCCGAATACTCGGAGAAAAGCCAGATAAAAGATCTTGAGGTGAATCCCGCATTTTCATAGCCAAGCAAGGATATATTTCCTTGACTATCGATTCCTGCCGCAGTAATCAACACCTTCACATCAAAAGAACCGTTTAAAACTCGCTAGACTATTGGATTGTGAAGGATCTAGCGTATAATAATTGGTTTTTTGATCCTCTCGGTTCTTTGTAAAAAGGTGAAGTAGGTCATCGAAGGAGAAGAAAGCTTCACAATCATAATTATGTAGCCCTCCATTCTCAGAGAAATATGTTTGGTCAGCAAAAGAAAACTTGGGCTGCTCAGCTATGACCTCATTGGAACCTAAAACTGAGAAAATCGGAATCTTTAATAGTGCAAGATTTTTCCTGATACCATTGTTATTACCGAAGTCACCGATAAAAAGATCTGTGTCGCTTTGTGCCAATTCCTCCCAATCATTATTAGTGGCATTTGTAACCCCTGTGGTCCTGATTACAGCTCCAGCTACCGGGTTTAATTCATAGATTTCATTACTATTTCCACCATCATTTATAGAAAAGAGACGATCCTGAATGAATGCTAGACCGGAAGTTTCATTTTGAGAATTAGGTAACTCAGCTAGAATGATTGGGGATAGCGCGGTTGGCAGACCTTTTTCTGAAAGTAAAAGTTGTGATTGATCTATCGCAAAGTCTCAGGGAGTAAATACGTTTACATCATTGGGATCAGCGGGATTATCGAGACTTAAGTGCCGATGAGTAAATGGCTTTGGCTTCCAATTTAAATTAAACAAGTTGGTACCACTAGCTAAAGGGATTTTTATGGGAGGGTCAATATTTAAAGGGGCATATCGACAGTAAAATTTGCCATTCAGTTCTAATTTTCGATTATTTAATATATCCTCAGGTTGGGACCTGCCTGGATTTTCATTGGTGATTATAAAGAGACCAAAATCAGAAGTTGCTCTAATAATGAGATTTTGAACAGCTGAATTGACTGATAGCTTTTGAGCCACTCGAAGCGGCAGCAGGACAAAAGAATCTGTACTTACTCAGCTTCCAGTAAGCTTATAATTTCCAATAGGTAATGCAATGCAATAAGCTATGCTAAAATCATTTGGATTGATTTCCAAGCCGAATTTCTCTCCAGTATCCAATTCAAAAGTTAATACCAGCGTATGCTCAAATTTTTGTTCCCAAATTGATTCATTATTGATTCTTGATGAGGGATAAATTAGAGGATCAAGTAATTCTAAGCCTTAGATTATGATATTTACTTTCCCGTTTATGGGATCGTTTTTTTCCTGACAAGAACATAGAATCACCACAATTACAGTGAGTAATAGAAAAAGTAATAAAAAGTTATTAAATATTATTTTCATAGGTATATGAACAAAGTGTATTTATTGCATATGTTCAAACTTAATTAATCTAGCTACTTGGTTTTTTCAAATATTCAAAACAAAGATGTTGGACAGCCCGTTTCTTTACAAATTTAAAATTATGGAAGAGCGATTAAACAAGCAAAAACTAATTCGTAATGGCTCTCCAAAAGTCTTGGTAAGCGAAACCAAAAAAAAAGACAATTCTAAGCTCTTGATCAAGGACGCAATCTTTATAAGACAGGCTGGCTCTCTAGTGAAGGTAAAATTCACTGATATTTTATGGTTAAAAGCAGATGGGAATTATACCACATTGGTGTCCCGCAAGGCTGTATTTTCTATTAGAAATATTTTGAAAAATTTTGAAGACGAGTTACCTGCAGGAGATTTCATGCGGATCCATAAAAGCTACTTAGTACGAATTGATGAAATCGAATCAATTAATACGAGAGACTTAAAAGTCGCAGGTGATCTAGTACCAGTTGGTCGAACTTATTATCATGCTTTGATCAATGGTATACAAAAACTCGGAATGTCAGGAGATTGACTGTTCCATCCAAAGTAAACTGCTATCTCCGTAACTCAAGAATCGGTAGTTATTATCTAATGCCTCCTGATATATTTTTTTCCAATTCTCTCCTAAGATAGTAGCAATCAAAAGGATTAACGTGGATCCTGGCTGGTGAAAGTTGGTAATCAATCCAGAGACTACTTGATACTGATATCCGGGAAAGATGAAAATTTCAGTTGTGCCCATTATAGTATCCAGATTTTTTTCCTGCATCAATTTAAGAATAGCTGAAAACGAGATCTCAACTGATGGGAGTTCTGAATGGTCTTCATAAGGGAATAATTTCTCAATTTTCAACTCTTCACCTTTTCCTTCAATTAGTTTTACTCCGTACCAATACAGACTTTCCAGTGTACGTATTGAGGTGGTTCCTACTGCGACGATTTTATCATGGTGCTTTATTATAGATTCGATGGCTGTGACAGTGACATGGATTTGCTCGCTATGCATGGGATGTTCGGTCACTTCTTTTGCTTTTATCGGCTGGAAAGTACCCGCACTTACATGAAGTGTGACTTGAGTTTTTTGGATTCCCTTTTGAGCCAGCTGATCAAAAATCTCCTGTGTAAAATGTAAACCCGCTGTAGGAGCGGCTACTGCACCTTCTTTTTCGGAGTATATAGTTTGGTACCGATTTTTATCTGATTCCTCCGCCTGTCGATTTAGGTATGGAGGAAGTGGAACCTCGCCAGTTGCTTCTACTACGTCGACAAAAGCGACATCCGGGTCATTCCACGAGAATTTGACTTGTCTGGACGGTCGATCCACTAATTCTGCAGAAAGGATTAATTCCTTATCACCGATAATGACTCGACCGGTGAGAATCTCGCCTGCTTTCCATTTTTTGGCATTCCCGATCATCGTTTCCCATGTTACTGGGTAGGTAGCTAGCATGATCTCAGGAATGACAGTAGTTGGGGCTAGCGGTTGGAGAAGGAAAATCTCAATTCTTGCACCGGTTTCCCGCTGAAAGATCAGTCGCGCAGGAATCACTTTGGTATCATTATAGACCAAAAGGGTATCAGCAGGAAGTAAACCTACGATATCGTAAAAGTGTAAATGAGAAATATCCCCGTTTTTGTAATGAAGGAGTTTAGAATCATCCCGTTTTTTGAGCGGGAATTTGGCTATTCTATCTTCTGGGAGTGTATATTCGTAAGCTTTTAAATCAATCTTTGGGATTTGCATGAAGTCTTTAATTTCAGATTGCAAATATAGGCCATTCGCTTAATTCCCATTTAAAAACCTCAGTCTTCCATGTCCAAGTTAATTTCAGTTCGCTTCCAATGGATTAAACGCATTTTAAATTTTCGGTTTGATGCGGGAACTTCTCGTGGTATTTTGAAAACTCGACCAGTCTATTGGATCAAAGTCTTTGATCCCCAAAATCCAATAATCATTGGCTGGGGAGAAGCTGCGCCCTTGATCAATTTGAGTGTAGATGATCGACCTGATTTTGAGGATTATCTGGAAGCGGAACTGCGAAAAATTGAAAAGGTCACTTTTGAATCCAATTCCGATCAGATTTTGAAAAAGCTCAAAGAGCTTGTTTCTCCCGAGTTTCCCAGTATTCGGTTCGGGTTGGAGACTGCTCTTTTAGACTTGATTCATGGAGGCAAAAAGTTGATTTTTTCTGGAGATTTTTTTGATCACGCTGATCCGATTCCAATCAATGGATTGATCTGGATGGGAAGTCAGGAGTTTATGGCTGAGCAAATTGAGGAAAAGCTTAATCAGGGATTCAACTGTATCAAAATGAAAATCGGTGCGATTGACTTTGAGCAAGAGTTTGCTTTGCTGAGTCAAATCCGCAAGCGCTATTCAAAAGATCAAATCACGCTTAGAGTTGATGCCAACGGCGCTTTTTTGACTCAGGAGGCTCTGGAGAAGTTAGGTCGATTGGCAAGTTTGGATCTTCATAGTATCGAGCAGCCGATAGCTGCCGGACAAATCGAGGCGATGCGTGAATTATGTGAAATTACTCCTTTACCAATTGCCCTAGATGAAGAGCTAATTGGAGTTGAAGATAAAGCGGACTTACTGGACCGGATTTCTCCCCAATATGTTATCCTTAAACCGACATTACTGGGTGGGATTCTTGAAACCCAAGAATGGATCAAGCTTGCCGAGGATCGAGGAATTGGATGGTGGATGACTTCCGCCTTAGAGAGTAACATTGGACTCAATGCAATCGCACAATTGGCAGCGAGCTACAGTTCTATCGTGCCGCAAGGACTTGGCACAGGAAAGCTTTTTCATAATAATCTGGATTCTCCCCTTGTGATAGCATCAGGTACGATCAGTTATCGATCAGAATTAACTTGGGAAAATCCCGGTTAATTTCTCAAAGGGAAAAGGTAAACAGGTTTAGTAACAGCTACTTTCAAATCCGTGGCGGTGAGTATCCCCGAATCACTAGCACGTTCAAAAATAACAATGTCGTTACTTGCTTGGTGCGCACATATCAAGTACTTCCCATCGGCAGTTAAGTTGAAGTTTCGCGGCATGATTCCTCCGGAAGCGATTACTTGAATGCGTTCAAAATCTTGCGAAGTCTCCATTTGTCGAAATACTGAAATGCTATTGGCTTCTCCGCGGTTCGAGACATAGACCTGCTTTCCATCAGGCGAAATCCGAAGCTCAGCCCCTCCAACTGCACCTTTAAAATCATCAGCTAGTAATGAAAGTCTTTGTCTAGGAGTCAGCTTTCCAGCCTCAAAATCAAATATTTCCAATATGGCAGTAAGTTCCTGAACTGCAAAAACAGTTTTACCATCGCTCGAAAATAGTATGTGGCGAGGGCCATCTCCTGGCTGGGCTTCAAAAATGGAATAGAGCGTTACGGGTTCATGGCCCGATTGCTTAAAAGCATAGCTATAAATCTTGTCCGTACCCAAATCAGCGACTAATAAAAAATTTCCATCCGGGCTGAATACCGCACTGTGTACATGTGCTTTTTCCTGTCGACTCTCATTGATGCTTTTTCCATGATGCTGGATTGTCTGAAGATGGGAGAGCTGATTGGTAGGATTCAATTTATAAATACTCAGACTACCCCCGGAATAGTTAGCAGCAACGACAAATTGCTCGTTGGGAGAGAATCCAATATAGCAGGGATGATCACCGTAGGATGGGATCGTGTCAATAGGATTCAGTTTCTCACCGGCTAACCCAAATACCATCAAATTACCTCCGTTGATACTTGTACCTTCTTCCAGCGATATCACCAGATTTTCTGCACGATTGGCTAACAGGAAGGAAGGATTATTGATTCCTTCAAAGATGGTTTCCACAGTTAATGAATTATTCCCTGGATTGAATTTCAATAAGTTAATTCCATGATTTGTACTGTCGGTATAGGTGCCGACTAGAAAAGAATAAATGGGTGAGGGGATAGTCATTTCTTTGGTACTTGAAGAATTACAAGCTGTGAATAAGGGGAGTAGCGCAAGTAGTATAAGAATTCGTTTCATAGTTTGATTTAAGCAATTCATCTCCTTGCTTTAAAATTAGCATTTGGAGTGATTCATGCGATTTCTTAAAAAGATGGAATAAAAATGGATAAATTTTTATGGAGTTATTAATAATTGAATTGAAAAATATAAAATTCGCTAATTTACGAATTGATAAAATCAGCGCCAGATGCTATATAAAATCTATGATACGGAAGTCGCCAAGCGATTTACGATCTACAACAGTTTATTTTTAGACCTTCCATTTGATCACATTTACAGGACGGGCACGCTTTTGCCAATTCTAGGGACGGCCTGTCAAAAAGGCTTTGAAGAAGGCCTAAGCCCCAAGCAAATCATCGAAGGGTTCTTTGAAGAGATGATGCCTGACTCCAGCAATCAAAAGCAAATTGATTTACTGTTCCAAATGATCCAATATGTGGAGCGCCAAGTAGTTCTTTTTGATTCTATTGAAGATGCTGCTTACGCTAAAATCAATGATTTGGAGGGTAAAGGTTCGATTAATGCTTTAATCAACCGCACTGACAACGATAAAAAGCGTCCAGAATTGATCGAAAAACTCAAAACTTTTTCTGTTCGATTAACGCTTACCGCTCATCCAACACAGTTTTATCCCGGAAATGTACTGGGGATAATAACTGATCTGGAAAATGCAATCCGAACTGATGATATCGGTAAAATCAATTCAATCCTTCAGCAACTTGGAAAAACTGGACTTACGAAGCGGGAAAAGCCAAGTCCTTACGATGAAGCAGTTAGTCTAATCTGGTATCTGGAGAATATTTTCTATCAAAGTATACCCGATATCATGATTCGTCTGCTCAATTCTCTGGAAATCCCAATTCATACATGGGAAAACCCAGGTTTAATGAAAGTAGGTTTTTGGCCGGGGGGTGACCGAGATGGGAATCCATTTGTGACTTGGGAGACTACCCAGCAAGTAGCACTTCGACTAAAAAAATGGATTCTGAGATGCTATTATCGAGATATGCGAAAACTTCGACGAAGACTGACTTTCAAGCATGTCGAAGAAATTATCATTAAAGTAGAGAAAGGACTTTACTCTACACTCTTTGAGGAATCGTCATTCTATCATACTGCGGATCAACTTTTAGCGGATTTATTGAACGCAAGAGCAGCTTTGGTTACACATCATGAGGGTTTATTTGTGGAAATACTCGATGAGTTTATTCTGAAAGTGAAGATTTTCGGTTTCAATTTCGGATGTATGGATATGCGCCAAGACAGTAGGAAGCATGATGCACTCTGGGATGAAATATTCGAAATTCAAGGAAAGACCTTTGCCGCAACCGAAGAAGAGCAAATTGAGCAAATCTTCGCGACAGCGTCATTACCTGCTTTAGATCAATTTAAGGAGCCTTTCCATGTAGAGATGTTACAATCTTTTGGCATTATCGATCCGATTCAAAAAGAGAGTGGGGAAGAAGTCCTTAATCGCTATATCATTTCCAACAGTCAGTCAAAGAAGCATATCTTGGAAGTATTCCGATTGGCACAATTGACCTTAGGAAAAGGTAAAGAAAGCCTTCCAATTGATATTGTACCACTTTTTGAGACGATTGATGATTTGGGTGAAGCTCCGGGCATTATGGATCAACTTTATAAATTGCCAGTTTATCAAGAACACCTAAAGACCAGAGGAAATAAGCAAACGATCATGCTGGGTTTTTCGGACGGTACGAAAGATGGTGGGTACATCAAGGCAAACTGGTCAATCCTTCGAGCCAAGGAGGAAATGACCCGAGTATCCAGAGAAAATGGAATAGCAGTAGTATTCTTCGATGGTCGTGGTGGACCTCCTGCACGAGGAGGAGGAAATATGCATAACTTCTACGCTTCACTGGGAGAAAAAGTAGAAAACTCTGAAATTCAAGTGACTATTCAGGGACAGACTATTTCAGCAAATTATGGTAAGCAAGTTTCTTGTACTTATAACCTCGAACAGCTGCTCAGCGCGGGATTGGAAAATCATCTCTATTCGGGAGTTGAGAAAAACCTCAACCTTGACCAGCGAGCTTTGATTGAGGAGTTAGCCAATGAGGCCTACGAGTCCTATAAAAAGTTTAAAAATCATCCTCAATTTGTACCGTATCTGGAACATGTGACGCCTTTGAAGTATTTTGGATTGGTGAATATCGGATCCAGACCACTGAAGCGTGGAAAAGGGGGAGGATTGAAATTTGAAGACCTGAGAGCCATTCCTTTTGTAGGTTCTTGGGCGCAGATGAAGCAGAACATCCCAGGATTCTATGGGGTAGGTGAGGCAATTGCTGCCCTAGAGAAAAAAGGAAAGCTTAGTGAGTTGCAGGAATTATATGACTCTTCCTTGTTTTTCAGGACACTATTAGGCAACTCCATGCAATCACTCAGTAAATGTTTCTATCCTGCAACGGCCTATTTAAAGGGAAATGAAACTTACGGAGGATTTTGGGAAATCATGTTTGCTGAATATCAGCGATCCATCGAGAAGATAAAAGTGGTTTCATCCATGGATCAATTGATGGGTGATAACCTAGTCTCCAAAAGGTCTATCGAAATCCGCGAGCGGATTGTACTTCCTTTGATTACTATTCAGCAATATGCGATCCAGCTAATGCTGGAAACCGGAAAGCCTGATGAAAACCTTCAGCGATTGATTCTGAGAAGTATGTTTGGAATAATCAATGCTGCAAGAAACGCAGCATAGTAGCAAAAAAGGCCTCGAATCAATTGGACTTGAGGCCTTCCTTAATTTGTTTTCACTAGTTTGAGATCAAGCTAGCTTTGATCAATCGATTGACAAGCAATTGGGAAAGGGAATATGAGAAGGTTTCGACTGAAGAAAGATTAGAAGTCTCTGACTGTGGAGACGACTTATGACTTTTTTAAAAAGTCTCATTGATATTCAGGTAAAATCCTGAATTACCCTTTTGGCCAAAACCATAATCGGCGGTAATGGTAGTACGGTTTTCTTTGTTGATCATTACCCGTAGTCCCAATCCATAGCCTGGATTCAGTTTCGTAAAAAGTCTTTCATTGGTAGTTCGGCTATTGAAACTCGATGCATTCACGAATAGCGTACCTCCAAATGTCTCTTTGTTCTTTTGTAGGGGAAATCGATATTCTGCCTCAGAATAGGCCATACTTTCTCCTCTAAATCTGCCTTGCGCATAGCCTCTTCCAGTACGACCAAACATATCGTAACCAATAGAGGGAAGACCCAAATAAGGTAGATTGCCGGAGACTAAGAAGTTTCCAAATCCCCAAAGGGCCACCAAGTGTCTTTTTCGCTTTTCACTTACACTAATGTACTGTCTGTAATCGAGTAATAGGGTAGAGGAGCTTTGATCCGAACCTAGAAACGAAGGGTTTACCTTATAAGAAATCAAAGCAAAATTCTTTTCATAAGGAGAGACTGCAAGGTCTCTATTTTCCATAATGGCATTAAAGGTCAAACCAGAAACAGTGTATTTATCGGTGTTAAATCCCAATTGCTGATTGTAGAAATCATGAGAAAAATTCAAGTCGTCAAGGGTTTCTGTCTCAATAAAATTTTCAATTTTTGAAAATACATCCAGGTGATATCCTACGCCTAAGTAAAACTTAGAATCACCAACTCGCTTCAATACTGTTTCATAGAAACGTATCCAGCTGTAATCCATTTGCTGCTCGCCCCAGTATACGCCTTGCTGATTTGGGTTTTTTGCCGGATCATTTGGGCTGCTGCTGCCAAGGCCAAAAGTTGGCTGAGACGTGATGAAATACCTCCAATCACCAACCAAAATCCAATCGTCTTCATTCAGGAAAACCGTACTTCTCGAGCTGAAAATCCATTGTTTTTTGGTAGTGTATAGCAAGTTGCCTACCAGATTAGAAAGGTGTGTAGTCTCAGGATCGCCCATCCTCCAAGTTGCTGAAGGAGCAATTCCAAAAAGCCAACCATTGGCAGGGTTTGAGCCGATTGCAGGGAGCGGAACCACCTTAAACTGATTGAATTTATTCGAGCTATAGTCGATTGAATCTTGAGCTTGAGCTGTCAGCACGATGAAAACAATGCTAAGGGAAAGTAGGAGTCTTTTCATTAAAATGAGATGTCATTTTGAACTGTGATTCTTATCTCATTATTTTGAGTCGGGCAAAGAATCATTATTAAAATACTGGGTGACAATTTCTCTCAGTAGCGAAATACGGAGGGTTGAATTCTGTCTACAAATCTAAAGATAAGATTTCTAGGTTTTGATTAGTATTAATAAAAAGAGGAAAACAGTATATCACTTTTCCTCTCACTGTAAAATTATAATGGTACAGCTGACTTGAAGAACTATTTATTTTGGAGAACTCTAAAAACGAGTCCTCCTTTAAATCCAAATTAGTACCTAGCTGGATGTGGTCTGCTTGGAAAATATAAAAATCTATTGCAGGAATATAAATTTCCCAGTCTTGTCATTTTAATATTTTTTTTAGGATTTCTAGTCTGACAGTCACAGTCAAAAACCAAGAGATCCATCCTGCAGCGGCGCCGACCACTGCCCCTGAAAGAATATCAAAAGGATAGTGTACTCCTAGATAAATTCGTGTGTACGAAACAATAAATGCCCAAAGAAAAAGCCACTTTAAATAAGGAAGCTTACCTCTAAGTTTAACATTTAAAAAAGTTGCGATGGCAAAGGTATTTGCGGCATGGGAAGAGGCAAATCCGAAAAGACCTCCACACCTACCATAATTATGGATGATTCCTTCCAGACGTTCTTCGTGGCAAGGCCTCAAGCGTTCAAAGAAAGGCTTCATAAACCCAGAAGTAACTTGATCTGATAGTAATATTGTGATTGCCGCTCCGGCTAAAACCCACCAAATCCCTTTGTGATCTGCCCGATAAATAAAATAAATCAGAATCGCATAAAAAGGAATCCAAGTAATCGTCTCGGTCATCTGAAATACGATTGGGTCCAGCCAATCTGCATGAAACGAATTTAACCAGATGAATAATTTCTCATCAATAGCCTTTAGCTCTTCAATCATTTTTGGAATAGGTCAACCAATCAATTCCCTTTTTTAAGTGTTCTTGTGTAAAATGTTCGGGACTGTTTTCTTCAACTTCATGCATATATTCCCAATTTGCTATTGGAGGCATACTCATCAAGATACTTTCAGTCCTTCCATTGGTATCTAATCCAAATTTAGTTCCGGCATCCCAAACTAGATTAAACTCCACATACCTTCCTCTACGTAAATTTTGCCAAGATTTTTCCAGATCTCCAAACTGGATTTGAGAATTCTGTCTCATATAATGCCCGTAGATTTCAGGGAATAGTCTACCTAAAGCCAAACTAAATTCTAATAAATTCTCAAAATGGGCATCAGAAGTAGCTTCTAGTCGATCGAAAAATATCCCACCAATCCCGCGAGTTTCATTCCTATGTTTGAGAAAGAAATAATCATCTGCCCAAGACTTAAATTTGTTGTAATAATCTGCATCAAATTTATCGCAAGTAGCTTTTAAATTTTTATGAAAAAAGGTAGCGTCTTTAGGTACAATGTAATGGGGTGTCAAATCAATCCCACCTCCAAACCAATGAACTCCATTTTCCATTTCAAAGTACCTGATGTTCATATGAATGATCGGCATCATGGGGCTTTTGGGGTGAATTACTATGGATACTCCCGTTGCAAAGAAATCTCCCGCTGTCAAGCCAAGTTTAGCCAAGATTTTTTTTGGAGTTGGTCCATGCACTGCAGAAAAAGCAATGCCACCTTTTTCAATAATTTCTCCATCGCGAAAGACTCGAGTTCTACCGCCGCCGCCTTCTGGTCTATTCCACTTATCCTCTTCAAAGTATCCTTTCCCATCTGCTACAGCTATGGCCTCGCAAATGTGGTTTTGCATCTTCTGATAGATTTCAGCTATCTCTTCTTTTGTTTTTCTTGCCATTAGTTCAATAAAATCTATTAAAATGGGTATCCTATACCGAAATTGATCACAGTCTGTCCTCTGACTCCAAGTAGGTTTTTAAATGTCACATTATCCAGTACCCATCGATTACCCTCGGGTTGGGCAGGATCTATTGCTTTGGTAGCCATATCCAGTCTGATAACTAGAAAATCAAAATCCATTCGCAGTCCGATTCCAGTACCCACGGCGAGTTCTTTGTAAAATCGGTTGAATCTAAAATCTGCGCCAGGGCGTGAATTATCTAATCCAATCATCCAGGAATTTCCGGCATCTATAAAGACTGCCAGATCGAAGTAGCCGAGCAGCTTTCTTCTGTATTCGAGCATCGTCTCAAAAATCATCTCTGCTGGCTGCTCAATTGGGTAATCGTATGGACCCCGCTCACCGACTTGAGGAGAATAGCTTCCTGGGCCAAGTCGCCTAGCTTGCCAAGCGCGGATACTCGTACCCCCACCTGCAAAGAAATACTTCTCATAGGGAAGGATTCCATTACTGATCCCATAAGGTTGAGCTATTCCGAAATTAGCGCGATAAGCCAAGGTTTGCTTACTATCAATCGGGTAGTACCGTCTAAAGTCAGCCTGAAACTTCAGCCATTGAAAATTTGCAAAATCGGTAACTACACTATTGTCTGCGACATTCAGAAAATTGAGTGTTGTCCCTCCGCTTTCTGCGAATAATCTCAATAGGGAGGCACGATTTTTTGTGAAGTTTCCGTATTGGTTGAAATTGATGACCGATTGTGCAGAAATCGAACTGATAAATGAGGGCAGGAAAGACCAAATCAAGTTGTTTCCTTGATTCTGAAGATCGACTAATATTTGTAGAAATTCATCTTGAATCTGAGGAGTTCGGATATAGTTCAGGTCAGCAGCATTGATAGTGAATTGCTGTCGATTGTTTCGTGTTGCCCAAGTATAGGATATTAATCCGTTCAAACCGCTTCGGGTATATTCGGGTCGGTTAGTGTAGTTATATCCTAGCTGTGTTCGGGTATTCGGATTGTATTTACCGAACTTTTGCAAGCTACTTTGGTAGAATGGAATCAGAAATCTCGGAAAGATCACGGATGCAGAAGTCCCCAATTCACGGCTTTGATAGACTCCTTGATCTGTGGCAGATGCAACTCCTTCCAATCCCGCCCGGAAGTTGTATTCCAGTATTTCGCCCGCACGGAAGAAGTTTCGATTCCGTAGTGAGGCGCTGAAAAAGGGCCCCGGAAGCTGCTCGGTAATGCTCAATCCCAACTGATTGGTCAACTGATATTTTTGATTAGGTTGGGTGATGATTTTTGCATTTAGGGATGTACCAAGCGTATCAAAAGAAATATTGATAAATCGAAAGAGATCGAGATTACTTAACTGCTTTTGCGTTTCGATGAAACTTGATCGGTTATAGACCTCACCTCTTTGAAAGAAAATACGAGAAGAAAGAACTTTCTCTGAGTAGCGATCTCTATAGAAATCAAAATTTACTCCTTGATATTCCTTGAAAATATCTTGATCTGTGAAGTCTTTGCTTGGAGGATTGACTGAGAATGAGATTGAATCAATGGTGTAAACCTCATGCTTCTCTGCAAAAGCGGGTTGAAGGATTCGTTGCTGAATATTGATTGTTCGTTTGCTCGAATCGTAATACAAATTGTAATCAATGAAGCTTTTATCAAACATGAAAAAGCCATCATTCTTTAAAAGATCCTCAATTCGATTTCGTTCTGCTACAAACTCATCCTGAATATATTTATCCCCTACGTGAAGGTGAGTATCGGAATTGTTTTCCCGAAGAAGTTTTAAGATTTCTTTATTCTCAGTAGAAGTGTAAATAGAATCAATGAGATAGGGTTGTTTCTCGTTGACCAGATAAATAACCTCTGCTTTCTTTTTTTTGGTAGCCACCTCATAGGTCACTTCGCTATCCAGATATCCGTGATTATATAGGTAGTTGTCTAGTTCAGAGACCGTTCGAGTCACTTCACTGCTATCAAGTTTCGTTACCGGATTTCCTGTCCGCATTAAAAAATTCCCAAATTCCAGCTTTTCCTCATAAGTCTTAATCTCTGAAGCGAGCTTGTCTGATCGCTTGATCAATTTATTGTTTTCTTGATTTTCAGTTAATAAATTCCGGGTACTATCAAGATCCTGAATAGCGTCTTTAAGCTTATTCTCCACTTTGACACGATCATAAAAGGCTTCACCGATCCGATAGATACTCACCCCTAATGATTTATTGGTCAGTGGAATTCGAATATTTGGCTTGGCAATGTAGAGGTTGGCCAAGGCCTCCTCATCTGCTGTTTTTATTCCTTTGATTTTATTTTCATAGAGCGCATATTCACCATCCTCCAGATTCTTAGTTAAGGAACAAGCCGAAAGCACCAAGGCCGAAGAAAGAAAAAGTATATATTTGAGGGATTTCAAAATGGGCGAATATTCCTTATGCTTAGCAAAAATACGGTTAAGTTTATTAAATCCTTACATCAGAAGAAATTCCGAAATGTGGAACAGCGCTTCTTTGTCGAGGGAGAAAAAAGTGTACTTGAGGTTTTAAACTCATCATTTCAAGTCACTGTTCTTTTGGCGACAGCTCAGTTTTTGGACAATCATCAATTGAAGGTTTCCAAAGCCTCCTGTGAGGTAATCTCGGTAACCCAAAGCCAACTTGAAGGGCTAGGTCAATATCAAAGTAACGATAGCGCTTTAGCTGTCGTGAAGATGAAATCGAATGAGAGTTTTGATTTTCCATCAGGCCAATTGGTGATAGGGCTGGATGATATACGAGATCCCGGTAACTTGGGTACGATCATTCGAATTGCCGACTGGTACGGGATCCATCATTTAGTTTTTTCTACTCAAACAGCAGAATTTTATAATCCTAAGGTGATTCAGGCTAGTATGGGTTCATTTAGCCGGGTCAAATTTTTCTATGGGGATTTGGCTCAACTATTCGCAAAATGGAATAGTCCTGTCTACGGAGCCTTCTTAGATGGTGAAAATATTCATCAGATGAGTAAGCTTGAGCCAGGAGTAATTTTAATGGGAAATGAGTCAAAAGGTATTTCAAGTGACTTGGAAAATCTAGTGACTAAAAAAGTGACAATTCCTGGCTTTGGTGAGGCAGAGTCGCTTAATGTGGCGATTGCCACAGCGATCATTAGTGACAATTTTAAAAGACTGCTTTCTTGATTTTATCTCGAATCAGACCATTGCTTGCCAAAGTAGGAATCAATGGTTTTCTACTTAGTTTATTTACAGCCATATTTTTAGGTTGGTTATTTCCCACTTTTGGATCCATAGACTCGGGGTTCCCGTGGAAAATCATTATTAATTTAGGTATAGGATTAGTTTTCTTTTTTTATGGGGTAAAACTTAATCCCGTACAACTTAGAACTGGGCTGAAAAACTGGAAACTTCATTTACTGATTCAACTGACTACCTTTCTTTTATTCCCTGCTTTGGTCTGGGTGTTTCTCAAGATAAGTCCCTGGATTCCAGATGATTTTCGATTGGGAATCAGTTATTTGTCTGTATTGCCTTCAACCGTAAGCGCTTCTGTAGTGATGGTTTCTATTGCTAGAGGTAATATACCTGCAGCAATCTTCAATGCAAGTATTTCAAGTCTGATTGGCGTGGTGATCACTCCAGCTTGGATGGGGATTTTGGGCGAGGCCTCTGGGATTCCAATAGATTTCACATCTACTCTTATTGAGTTGACATTCAAAGTCATTCTTCCTGTTTTAGCAGGATTGGCGCTCCATGCAGTTATCTTTCCGAGAATAGCTAGGCAAATCTCAAAGTTGAAATACTTGGATCAAAGCGTTATTATGGTCATCGTATATACCTCATTTGCACAATCATTTGCTCAGGAGGTTTTTTCTCCTTATCGGATAGCCACACTTTTTATGATCAGTATCTCCATGCTGGGATTGTTTTTTTTGGTCTGGTTACTGGTTTCTTCACTCAGCAAAATGCTAGGCTTCCAACTCGAAGATCGCATTACTGCCTTGTTTTGTGGATCTAAGAAATCGCTGGTTCAAGGAGTGGTGATCGGAAAGATAATTTTTCCTGATCCGGCTATTTTGGGATTGGTGCTCCTTCCATTGATGTTATACCATATTCAACAGCTTATCGCAGGATCCGTGATCGCCAGTTGGTTTGAGCGAAAAAATAAAGCCTGATTATTCAGGATTTGGTTTTATATATGCTTGCTGGCTAATTCGGCAACTAAACTAATATACAAAGCTTCAGCTTGTTCTTTTGAAGTACCCTTGAAGTGAGTCCAGCTGTTGTATTTTGCGGCAGCTTTGAAATCAAAACCCCCTGGTCGTTCTGTGAGGTTATCGCCTGCTGTAGCTTGTTTATAGAGGCCATAAAGTTTCAGCAAATCTTCAGTGCTTGGTTTGGAAGTAAACTGTTGGGTAAGGTTTTTTGCTTCCTCTAAATTTGTAATCGTCATGGTAAATTAGTTTGGATAGTATCAGACTTCAAAAATGTGTCAAAATCAGCTTGTTTACAACCTCGTAAATCAAAAAAACCAGCAAAAGGCTGGTTTTTTTGATTCTTTCAAACTCAGATTAACGTTTACTCATGGACACGTAATCACGCTCATTGGCACCAATATAGACTTGTCTTGGTCTTCCAATAGGCTCTTTATTCTCCCGCATCTCTTTCCATTGTGCGATCCACCCCGGAAGTCTTCCAAGCGCAAACATTACAGTGAACATCTCAGTGGGAATTCCAAGTGCTCTATAAATAATTCCAGAGTAGAAATCGACATTAGGATACAATTGACGATCGATGAAATACTGATCATTCAACGCAGCATATTCTAATTCTTTCGCGATATCTAAAATTGGATCATTGACCCCCAATTTGGATAGCACATCATCTGCTGCTTTTTTGATGATTCTAGCGCGTGGATCAAAGTTCTTATAGACGCGATGTCCAAATCCCATTAGACGGAATGGATCATTTTTATCTTTTGCTTTGTCCAAGTATTTCTTTGCATCGCCACCGTCAGCTTTTATTGCTTCGAGCATCTCGATTACTGACTGATTAGCTCCACCGTGAAGCGGACCCCAGAGCGCGTTGATTCCGGCTGAGATTGAAGCATAAATACTAGCTTGAGACGAACCTACAATTCTCACGGTGGATGTAGAACAGTTTTGTTCGTGATCCGCGTGAAGAATCAACAATTTATCTAAAGCGGAAGCTATCACAGGATCTACGTCATACTTCTCAGCGGGAAGTGCAAACATCATTTTCAGGAAATTAGAGCAATAGTCCAGTGAATTATCAGGATAATTTACTGGATGCCCTTGCTCGTTCTTATAAGCCCAAGCTGCGAAAGTTGGCATCTTTGCCATCAACCTGATTATACTCAAGTTAATTTCATCCTCATTTCTATTTGCATTTAGTGACTCTGGATAGAATGCAGTCAACGCACAAACTAAGGAGGATGAAACTCCCATTGGATGGGCATTGGATGGAAAACCTTCAAGAATCTTTTTGATGTCCTCATGTACTAGCGTATGATGGGTGATTGCTTTGGAAAACTTTCCAAACTCAGATTCTGTTGGCAATTCTCCATAAATAAGAAGGTAGGAAACTTCCAAGAATGTGGATTTCTCTGCAAGGTCCTCAATCCGATAACCTCTATATCGAAGAATACCTTCTTCTCCATCTAGAAAAGTGATCGCACTTCTAGTAGCACCTGTGTTTTTATATCCCGGATCGATGGTGATCAATCCCAAATCTTGGCGGAGTTTAGAAATATCTATCGCAGACTCATTTTCGGTACCAGTGATTATTGGAAATTCAAATACTTGTCCTTTGTAGGAAAGTTTAGCTGATTCAGACATAAATAATTTAGTTGTTTTGTCATTTGGATAAAGCCCCAAATTGAGCTGTCAAGTTAGTAAAAAGGCTAAGAATTTCACGCTATTATTCGATAGAATGAAGATATAATTATCCTTTTCGTAGATTCTTTCAAAAAAAACCAACTCTCAAATGAAATAAAATTTAACCGAAAGTTAAATTTCCTAAAGTCTTAAATACTTTCAAAAAGTAACTAATAAAAAGCCCCTACGGGCATTGGCGTTAACTTAAGCCATATCGTTCTAGTTATTAGACACTTTGTTCTTATTTTTTCTTTTTCAGGAATGATTCTTTTTTGATTACTCTTTTCAAAACAAAGGTATTCCTATCCTCTATT
>Ga0222706_1000142_pt1 | contig 21706 bp, 20 predicted proteins | sample AntAcemetage1572_FD_179829 | JGI IMG/M metagenome (GOLD analysis project Ga0222706, IMG submission 179829) | Saline water microbial communities from Ace Lake, Antarctica - #1572 | ecosystem: Environmental > Aquatic > Non-marine Saline and Alkaline > Saline | place: Antarctica: Ace Lake...
ATAGGAATACCTTTGTTTTGAAAAGAGTAATCAAAAAAGAATCATTCCTGAAAAAGAAAAAATAAGAACAAAGTGTCTAATAACTAGAACGATATGGCTTAAGTTAACGCCAATGCCTTTCAGGGCTTCAATTACTCGTTCATTTTCACTGCCCCCGGCTACGCCGAGGGTCATGGATTGTGGCAATCCTTCGGATCTTATTTTAGATGAACTATTAGAAAAACTCTCCTCAACCTCTAAGATTTGAAAAGTAAACTTTAAATATATCGGGATAAACAAATCTTCTATTGGTTTTGCAGTTTACTGGTAGAAAAGCGGATATTCAATTTATTACCTTCATTATAAAATGTTTTCCTCACAAAATTATAAGTCTAGGATAATTAAAGAACTGGTAAAAAAAGCCGATTTTAATACTAAAAGTCTCTATTTAAATTTGAAAGCGCCAGCGAGGCATTTTGAGTATACCATAGGCAATTTAAGATCTGCAAGACAGAGGTGCTATTTGATTATCAACCGAGTTAATTCAAATTTGAAAGTATAATTTATCATAAGAATGCTAGTCAGAGGCATAATTACTGATACTTTCTACATAAAAATCTCAGCTCTACAGCCAGAAAAAAATCAATTTTGTAATTCCAAAATATGTGATTCCTAGAGTTTGTGTCCATTCGAGCTAGCGCCAGCGGGGCATTTTGACTGTTATACCAATACCCTTCACCCAATCAAAGCCGCTATCCCAGTCTTTGAGATCGATGAGGATAACTATACCTTCCCTAATCCCTAAATAGTTTTGATACCAAAAAATGGCACTTTTATCGGACTCCTTCAAAAGCTGGATCTACCCTTAAGTTAGTGGAACATATAAACAAAGTGACTTAATATAGGAAACGCGCGTTTTGCTGAAACTATTTATTAGCTAATTTGCTGCGATTTAGAAGAATCAACTAAATTAAAACAATACCTAACTTCTGATTTCTCCATTAAATTCGTGGTAGAACCTATTATTTGAGGCTGTAGGCAAAGAATAGCTCATCGTGAATACTATATAATTCATTTTGTAGTCTCCTATATCTTGTACTTCCTTTCGGATGTCCAATAGCTCTCGCTCAAAGTCAAGAACGATATAGGTGGTATCGTGCAAGTTTTCTTTTGGGACATAGTTTGACGCAAACTCAGGCTTTTTGTTCTCTGAGATCTGTATGGTCTGGGCTAGTCCACTTGATGCCGAAGCAAGAAACAGCGTAAGTAGGGTGAGCCTATACATGGCCACTAATGTCATTTTAAATGTGATAAGCTATCGACAACACTTTTCATTCAATAGTATTGGTATTGACTGTTATACCAATTCCCTTCACCCAGTCACATCCACTATCCCAGTCCTTGAGATCGATGAGGATAACTACGCTTTCCATCATACTTAAGTAGTTTTGATACCAAAAGCCGGCACTTTTATCAGACTCGACCAAAAGCTTATCCTTCGATATAGAATTTTTATTTACAGAATACTCCTCATGCCCAAAAGGAGGGCTGGCCATATGAAAGAAATAAACCCAATTGTTTGACGGTGTAGGCAAAGAATAGCTCATCGTGAATACTATATAATTCATTTTGTAGCCTCCTATATCTTGTACGACTTTTCGAATGTCCAATAGCTCTCGCTCAAAGTCAAGAACGATATAGGTGGTATCGCTTAAATTTTCTTTAGAAACATAGTTGTTTTCATATTCAGGCTTTTTGTTGTCTGAGGTGCGAATGGTCTGAGCCTGTCCATTTATTATTAAGGCAATAAATGGCATACTGAGTATAACTCTAAGTCGGTTTAGTTGCATGATTTTCTGCCTGTTTCTGCATTACGAAGATGTTCAGCTATTTCTGCTTTTTCAGCCAGACTCAGTGCTTGATAGGCTAATGTATTCGCATCTTTGAGCCCAGTCCAAGCCAAAGCCTCATTACAGCTATGTCACATAATTTCGTTAACGCTGACCGTTATACCAATTCCCTTTACCCAGTCATTTCCATCTTCCCAATCCTTAAGATCGATAAGGATGACTATACTGCCAAACATTCCCACCGAATTTTGATACCAAAAGCTGGCACTTTTATCGGACTCCATCAAAAGTTTATCCTTCGATATAGAATTTTTATTTACAGAATACTCCTCATGCCCAAAAGGTGGCCTTGCCATATGAAAGAAAGAAACTATTTTATTCGAGGCTGTAGGCAAAGGATAGCTCATCGTGAACGTTATATAATCCATTTTATAGTCACCTATATCTTGGACAACCTTTCGGATATCCATTAGCTCTCGCTCAAAATCAAGAACAATAAAGGTGGTATCGTGTAGGTTCTGTATTGGGGGATAATTCTTTTCATATTCAGGCTTTTTGTTGCCTGAGATCTGTATGGTCTGAGCTAGTCCACTTGATGTCATGGCAAGATACAGCGTAAGTAGGGTGAGCCTAAACATGTTCACTGATGTCATTTTAAATTTGATAAGCTATCGATATCATTTTCATTCAATAGTATTGGTACTGACCGTTATACCAATACCCTTTATCCAATCATAGTCACTATCCCAGTCTTTAAGATCGATCAGGATAACTATACCTTCTCTAATCACCAAATAGTTTTGATACCAGAAGAGACTACTTTTATCAGACTCGACCAAAAGCTTATCCTTCGATATAGAATTTTTATTTACAGAATACTCCTCATGCCCAAAAGGAGGGCTGGCCATATGAAAGAAATAAACCCAATTGTTTGACGGTGTGGGCAAAGAATAGCTCATCGTGAATACTATATAATTCATTTTGTAGTCTCCTATATCTTGTACTTCCTTTCGGATGTCCAATAGCTCTCGCTCAAAGTCAAGAACGATATAGGTGGTATCGTGCAAGTTTTCTTTTGGGGGATAATTCTTTTGATATTCAAGCTTTTTGTTGTCTGAGATCTGTATAGTCTGAGCCAGTCCACTTGATGTCAAGGCAATAAACAGCGTAAGTAGCAATATTCTCGATATGGTTAGTTGCATGATTTTCTACCTGATTCTGCTTTAATAAGATGTCCAGTTATTTCTGCTTTTTCTGCTGCGCTTAGCGATTGATACGCTATGGTACTCGCATCTTTGAGCCCAGCCCAAGCCAAAGCCTCATAAAATTCCCTTGGAACTCCATTGGGGTATCCTTCGGGATAGTTCATGAAATTTGCGTAGGCAGATCCACCTAGCTGGGGATGAATCTGTTGCAATACATCAGCCATATATTTTACAAACTTGTCAGCCATAAGATTGTGATGTATTGCATTATTCCCACTATACCTTTTGGTATATTCTTCAAATGTGTCTCTAAAAGATAGATCTTCCGTAGTTGGGCTATTGGTTTTTATTGCCCCATAAATTTCTGCGTGGATCATTTCATGTAAAATCGTTCTCGCTACCTCCAATGCAGATCTACCCATTAGGTTACTATTCAAGGTAATTTCAATTGGTCTGCTTGTAGAGCCCATCCATTGAGTCTGTCCTGTAGCGGTAGGATCTTCGGTAGCTCCTATTTTAAAAACGACATCTAACTCAGATGTAACTCCATCAAATCTTCCTGATACCTGATTAAACCCATTGATGCTTTTTAGTTTTTCAAAGATACAATCCGCATTTGTCCCTTGGAAAGAAGGGTCTTTAATAATCTCATCTCGCTCTTCAGGAAAAGGAATACAGTGATTATCTCTACAGAAGTTATTACTCTCGTCATTTGACTGGCTACCTGTTGGATTACCTGGATTTCCCGAACTGCCGCCTCCTCCAGATCCATAATCAGGTCCACCATCGTAAGAAATACTCGAAGAACCGCTGCCACCTCCACCTGAAAAATAGCAATTTACTGAATATACAGATTGAGGCCCAGCCACTGACCCATCCATAGGATCACCAAAATACGGAAAATCCTGCCATGACCCAAAACAACTCATCAGTGCCGAATACTTCCTTGATGATTCCTTTTCCGCTACCGTTTGGTAGCGCGTATGAGAAATTAATTGTCCCTTTTCGATTGTTATAGTTCGCAAATGCCTGTCTGCGTATGTGAAAATATCAATTTGACCGTTCCATCCCTCGGGTATTTGATGGTACGTCATCCCCTTAGGCTTCGCTCCAAAACTGTAATATCTTGCGACCAAGACTGTAAATCCCTTATCACTATTCGTCTCGGATACGAATAGCAAACTTTCTTCAATTAACTCATCATTTTGATTACCATACCTTTCAAAAAATTCTACAGGCATAATGCCTGAGAGATTGCTGATATGAACCTCATACACTTTTCTACCATCGGCAAAGTAATACTCAGTGAACTTAGACCAATCAGGTTCTTTATTAAAAAATGGTAGAATCAAGTCTTTGCTGAACTCCCGCGCTTGACTGTTTGATGATGTAGGATTGAATTCGGCTTTATTTTTATCGAACCAATTCTTTACTTCCTGCAATTCTAGACTGAACTCCTTATTAGTGGGATTTTGAATCGGTTCCTCCTCAGTCACACAAGACGTAAAAACCAGCGCTAAGCTTAAGAGAAAATAGGCACAATAGTTAACTGATGTCAAATAACTGCATTTAGGGGGGGGCAAATTTGCTGTTCATAAATGTCAATAAATTAAATTGTTAAAAGTTTCCTAATTACAGAAATAAACTAATTATCATGCAATGAAAATTTAAGTTTTCTTCATTTTTTTGAACGAATCAATCCCCGACTATCGGGCTGAGGATTTATATGCTTTCTATATCTTTACCCCATGACTCCTGCCGAAAAAAATGCCCTTACCATCAAATCCACCGCCACCCAGCTTGGCTTTGACTTTTGTGGTATTGCCAAAGCAGAATTTTTAGAGGCGGAAGCTCCCAGATTGGAACAGTGGCTCAATCAAAATTACCAAGGCCAAATGGCTTATTTGGCTAATCATTTTGACAAGCGACTCGATCCCACCAAGCTTGTCGATGATGCTAAAACGGTGGTGTCGCTGATCTACAATTATTATCCTTCGGAAAAGCTTCCAGAATCCTCCACAGATATCAAACTGGCCAAATACGCTTATGGCGAAGATTATCATCTCGTAATTCGAGAGAAGTTAAACAACTTTTTGGAAATCCTTCGGGAAGAAATCGGTGAAATTGGTGGTCGCGCCTTTGTGGATTCTGCTCCCGTCATGGAGCGTCAATGGGCTCAAAAAGCCGGAATCGGTTGGATTGGAAAGAACAGCCTACTTTTGAATCGAAGCATGGGAAGTTTTTTTTTCCTTGCCGAACTCATCATTGATCTTGAAGCCACACCTGATAATCCGATCACACAAGATTATTGTGGCACTTGTACCAAGTGCATCGATGCATGTCCTACGAATGCGATCGTGGAACCTGGAGTTGTGAATGGTTCTCAGTGTATTTCCTACCTCACGATTGAGTTGAAAGAAAACATTCCAAACGGATTCAAAGGCCAAATGGAAAACTGGGCTTTCGGCTGTGATATCTGTCAGGATGTCTGCCCTTGGAATCGATTTTCAAAACCACATCAAGAGCCCAAATTTAACCCCAATCCCGAATTGGCCACTTACTCGAATCGAGATTGGGCGGAAGTAACCGAGACTACTTTTGCAAAAGTGTTCAAAAAGTCTGCATTGAAGCGGACAAAATACGAGGGCTTAAAACGGAATCTTGAATTTATCAGACCTATTTGATAGCCCTTTTTTTGATTTCCAAACCACAGCTCTACTATAGAACTCTAACTACCGATGAAAGCCACAGGAGATAAATCTAAGCGAAAGAAAAAAAATAAATTTAGAATTGGCTTGGCTCCCGGAGCGCTTGTTTTCACTGGCGATAAGAAAATTGATTCAGTTTCAATCAATATACTTTCTTACGATGAAAAAGATTTTTTTGAGGAAAAAACCACTTTGGAAGACCTTCCCAACATTTTGAAAACCAAAAGAAAGGTTCTGTGAATTGATATCGATGGGTTGCACGAAGTGGCTCTTTTAGAAAAAATCGGTACCTTATTTGGCATCCACCGGTTGACATTAGAAGATATTCTGAATGTCAATCAGCGTCCAAAAATGGAGGTTTTCGACGATTATATATTTGCGGTGTTGAAGATGATCCAATGCCCCACACCCGAATCTGATATAGAGGAAGAGCAAATCAGTTTTTTGCTGATGGATGATGTAATAATCACTTTTCAGGAAAAAAAAGGCGATGTATTTACCTATGTGCGAGAGCGAATCATCGAGTCTAAAGGGAACATCCGAAAACGTTCTGGAGATTATTTACTTTACGCTTTGCTTGATGCAGTAATCGACAATTACTTTTTAGTACTTGAAAATGTAGGTGAGAAAATCGACATGCTCGAAGCCCGGGCCATAAACAATCCAGACACTGAAACTCTCAATCATCTATATCAGCAACGGAGAGAAATGGCTGAACTCCGTAGAACAGTCTATCCACTCCGAGAAGTGATTGGTGGTTTTGATAAGTATGCCGAGCATAAAATAAGTCCAGAGACCAAACCGTTTATGCGGGATTTGTATGAAAATACGATTCAGGTGATTGAAACCTTGGAGGTATTTCGGGACATGTCATCAGGTATATTGGACCTGTACATGAACAGTCTTTCCAATAAGATGAACAACGTGATGAAAGTGCTTACGATCATCTCGACGATTTTCATTCCATTGAGTTTTGTCGCTGGAGTCTATGGGATGAATTTTCAAAACATGCCCGAATTGGGTTGGCACTATGGTTACTTTTACGTTCTAGCCGGAATGGCCACAGCAACTATTGGAATGCTATTTTATTTCCGATGGAAAAAGTGGATTTAAAATGCCTTTAAGCTGATATCCATACTTTTCACCGAGTGCGTCAATGCTCCCATGGAAATGAAATCCACACCGCATTTTGCAACAGCTTCCAGTGTTTCTTCGGTGATTCCTCCACTAGCTTCAGTTGCGAATCGGCCATCAATTAAATCGACCGCTTCTCTCATAGTGGTATAGTCCATATTATCCAGCATCACAAAATCAACTCCTCCTACTTCGATTACTTCTTTGACTTCATCCAGATTTCGCGTTTCTATTTCAATCTTCAGATTTAGATTATTGGTCGCCAGATAAGCTTTGGTCCGCTCGATTGCGGCACGAATTCCGCCTGCAAAATCAACGTGGTTATCTTTCAGCATCACCATATCATAAAGCGCAAACCGATGATTGACTCCTCCCCCAATATGGACGGCCCATTTCTCCATCAGTCGAAAGTTCGGTGTAGTCTTCCTGGTGTCCATCAGTCGGGCCTTGGTATGGATGATCTTCTGGGTCAGACGATTAGTAACAGTAGCGATCCCACTCATCCGCTGCATGCAATTCAACACCAATCGCTCAGCCGAAAGAATCGATGCAGCCGATCCGGATACGATCAAACCTATGTCTCCAAACTTTACCGAATCACCATCTTTCAAAAGGAGCTCTACCTGTAAATACGGATCAAGTGTCTTAAAAATCATTTCGGCTATCTCTAATCCTGCCAGGATACCCTCATCCTTAATCAGAAGTTTTGCTTTACCCATTTTATCTGTTGGTATCGCTGCCAAAGAGGAATAATCCCCGGGACCAATATCTTCCGCAAATGCTGATTTTATAAATAATTGTATGGCCTCTTCAGTCAGGTATTCTGGTCGCATGTCCAAAAATACGGAATCCTTCGGACGGAGGTTCTCTATTCGAAAAAATGACTAACCTTTTACAAATTCAAGCCCGTAAATTTTCAGGTTTCCTGTTGGCTGGGCAACTTTTATGAAGACTTTGAAAGATCCATCCTGACTTTGATAGTCTCCGATAAATGAACCTAGACTGGGATTTGTTTCGCTTCGATAGACAACTTTAAACCCCATAGACGGGTTCTTTTTGAAAAAGTCTTTAATCACCAGTTCAGCTTGATTTTTAGAGTATTCACCTTGCTGGCCATTGATATTTAATGCAAGACTAGAATCAAAATATTTAGCCAGATCTCCACTCGAACCGTTATCGATGGCAGAAATCACTTGATCGATGGATTCGCTCACAGTAGCTGTCTTGAAATGAGGCTCACTAGACAAAATCAGGGAAAGTACTACGCTTAAAATAAGTGGCATTACATTAAACAGGCAAATACTACGCCAGAAAAATAAGTGCGATCAGCAAAAATCTGTGGCCCAAAAAGGGCTGAGTCCAAGGGTTGAGAAACTATTAAACACCTTTTTGGATCGAATTATAATATATTTGTGGGATGGACAAAAAAGTACTTTTATTGATCATGGATGGTTGGGGCATTGCGACCAACCCTAATGTTTCGGCTATCGCCAAAGCCAAAACTCCTTTTATTGATTCCTTATATGAAGATTACACTTATGGCAAACTGGATGCTTCCGGTCTAGCAGTAGGTCTTCCCGAAGGCCAAATGGGCAACTCTGAAGTGGGACACATGAATATCGGTGCGGGTAGGGTTGTCTACCAAGATCTGGTGAAAATCAATTTGGCAGTATCAAATGGCGAGTTAAATACACACCCAGTACTGGTGAATGCATTTGCAAAAGCCAAGGCAGGCAAGAAAAAAGTACACCTCATGGGATTACTCTCAGATGGTGGCGTCCATTCACACATCAATCATTTGAAAGGGCTCTGTGATTCAGCAAAAGAAAATGGCGTGACTGATGTATTTATTCATGCCTTCACAGACGGAAGAGATACTGATCCAAAGGGCGGTTTAGAATACATAAAAGACTTGCAAAGCTATCTTTCACATTCAACCGGACAGATAGCTTCCGTCATAGGTAGATACTATTCAATGGATCGCGACAATCGTTGGGAACGAGTGAAGTTGGCTTACGATACACTTGTCAGTGGACAAGGTGAGCGATCTAAAGATATATGCTATGCGGTCAAAAAATCATACGACAATAATGTAACCGATGAATTTATCAGACCGATAATTCATGTTGGTGCAGATAATCAACCATTGGCTGTACTGGAAGATGGTGACTTGGTGATCTGCTTCAACTTCAGAACCGACCGGGGAAGAGAGATAACCACAGCTTTGACCCAACGTGATCTTGAAGATTACAAAATGAAAAAATTGAATCTTGATTACATCACGTTCACCAATTATGACAGTACTTTTGAAGGGATTGAAATCCTCTTTGACAAAGATAATCTCACCAACACGTTAGGAGAGGTGTTGGAAAAAGCTGGCAAAACGCAGATCCGAATCGCAGAAACGGAAAAATACCCACACGTTACTTTCTTCTTTTCCGGAGGGAGGGAGACAGAATTCAACGGTGAGCGAAGGTTACTATGCCCTTCACCCAAAGTGGCCACCTATGATTTGAAGCCAGAGATGAGTGCATTTGAGATCGTCGCCAAGATAAACTTAGAGTTGAAGAAAAAGAGTGCTGATTTCATCTGTCTCAATTTCGCCAATGCAGATATGGTAGGCCATTCGGGGGTATTTGATGCTGCCGTGAAAGCCTGTGAAGCCGTGGACAACTGTGTAGAAGCTGTAATCAAAACTGCATTGGAAAATGATTACACAACTATCCTAATTGCAGATCATGGAAACAGTGATATGATGATCAATGAAGATGGCTCTCCCAATACCGCGCACACGACGAATCTCGTTCCTTTTATCCTAGTAGACAAAAGCAAGCAAATCGAGGTAAAAGATGGTAAATTGGGAGATTTAGCTCCTACAATCCTTAAATTAATGGGTATCGACATCCCCTCAGAAATGACTGGAGAAATCTTAATAGCCTAATGAAATTGATCAATCGTTTCCGCTTTGGAACAATATTTCTTGTTTTAATTACCTTTTGTTCCTGTGGGGAAATTTCCAAAACAAATCCCCAAGACCTTCCTTATTTTGATTTGAAGGGTTTTGTAAAACAAGAGGCAGAAAAGCTGGATGGAGCTGAAGTCATTTTCTCCAGTAGAGTTCAAGGAATAGAAAACCGGAATGAAAGAGTACTTAGTACAAGCGAATGGCTTGAAACGTTTGATACGTTCACCCAGTCTGACATCAACAGACCCTCGCTCTATCAATCCTATGATACGCAGGTCAAAGACAACCTATTGATTCATTCGCTTTTTAATGACTCAAACGAAAAAGTAAAAGAAATAAAAATCACCTACGTTGACGATAAGGTGACTTCAGCTACTTTAAAATCTTCCGAGAAAAATCTTTTCTACACTACTTCGACTCTAGCTGAATTGTATATCAATAACAGCACTCAGAAAGTAGATCACTTTTCGATTGAGACGACACAAAAAATCTGGTTTCTTAGTCCCAGCAATATAAAGATCAGGGGAGTTGTAAAGCAATAAAAAAATGCCTCAGATCTAAAGTCTGAGGCATTTTTGCTAGTTGTCAAACAGCGGAGGTCGCTTAGCTTGCCAATCTGAATTCTTCTGAAGAAAGTCGCCAAGTAGGACTAATTTATCTTCTTCAAAGAGATTTGCAAGCAATGTAATCGAGGTAGGATTTCCTTGCGCATTGAAACCATTCGGGATGCACAGTGCAGGCGAGCCTGTTAGATTAGTAACCTGAAGTTGGCTACCCCCAAAACTTGGTGTGACGATTACATCGTAATCCTTCATGAGTTCATTCATCTCCCCGATTAGTACAGTTCGCTGTCTAGCTAACTGCACGTATTCTACTGCTGGAATCAATCGCGCTGCACGAAATCCATTTGGCCAAGCATTTTTACCTTGCGCCACCAACTGATCATCCAGATTCAATCTTGTCAGCTCATCAAATGATGCAGCTCCTTCTACCATTAGCATCATTACCATTGGACCAACATCCATTGAGATCTCCAACTCCAAAGGATGCAACTCAATTCCTTTACTTTTCAGCAACTCCAACACGTTTCGATCATTTTCCTGACCGGGACGATTTCCTTCAAAGAGGGATTTGAAGTAGCCGACTCTTAAACTTTTTACGTCTTTTTTCGATGAGTAATTAAACGCTGCAGCGATGGAACTGGCATCTTTCACATCTACCCCATTGATAATAGAAAGTACGATCCCGTTGTCCAAAGCAGATCTGGAAATCGTTCCGATTTTATCCATCGACCAACTTAAGGCCATTGCTCCATGCTTGCTGACTCTCCCATAAGTAGGTCTTAGTCCAGTAACTCCATTTCGTGTCGACGGGGAGACAATAGAGCCCAAGGTCTCCGTACCAATAGCAAAAGGAACCAGTCCTGCACTTACTGCAGATGCCGAACCAGCTGAAGAACCGCTTGAGCCTTGCTTGAGATTCCAAGGATTTTTAGTCACTCCACCGTACCAAATATCACCCATCGCAAGAGCTCCCAGTGTAAACTTGCCAACCAAAACGCCTCCTGCTTCATTTAATCGTTCAACGACTGTGGCTGTTTCATCGATTACCTGATCTTTATAGGGCATAGCTCCCCATGTTGTTTTTGTACCTTTTACTGCAAGTAAATCTTTAATTCCATAGGGAATTCCATGAAGTGGCCCGCGGTACTTTCCCGCGGCTAGCTCGGCATCCATTGCTCTAGCTTTGTCCAAGGCTGTAGTTTCCATCAGCGTGATCAAACATTGAAGGGTATCCGCGTAGGTCTTGATCCGATCGAGGTAGATTTTGGTAAGGCGCTCTGAGCTGAGTTGCTTATTTTTCAATAAAACCGCAAGCTGGTAAATGGGCATATAGGCAATGTCTACGTCTTTCTCTGGAAGAGTTACCTGATCTGGTAATCCCCAATCCAGGGTTTTCTGATCCAAATCAGGTTCAAATCCCATGGGTAAAGGGTTAAAAACCAGAGCTGGCGCAATAGAATTATCCAAAGTGAGCGTTCTCAGGGTCTCATAATTCGAACGCTGATTGGTTAAGTTGCTAATCATGCTGTCTTTTTCTGCTGGGGAAAAACTCAAGCCAAAAAGCTCAGAAGCTGCTTCAATAGCTGCTGGGGTGATTTCTCCGGACTTTTTACCCAAGGTAAATCCAAGTGCCAAGAATGTAATTGCGCCAAGAGCAAGAAAAGCAGCAAAGCGAGGGGTGTAATTAGTTTTCATTGAATAGTTTTGTGTTGCAAACAAGTAGTCACTCAAGGTGTTCAAAATGCCTTAAATAATCAAACCATTCATGGATCAAAAAGCTCCATTCCCCATTTTCCCCATGCATTTCAGAGGTCTGCTGCTGCTGGCGGGAATGTACACAATTGCCTGGTCGGCTTTTTTCAAGTGGTACGGTAGCACTTTAATAAATTGGATTGCAATGGGAAATTCATTTTCCCAGGAGCTAAACCCTAGCTGGTTTGGAAATTTTGGGCTTTTAGTTGGGCTTGTATTATTTGTAAGCTCCTTCTATCCTGTGAGTTGGATCAAGTTAATTTTGGGGGGAATGGTGGGGAAAATTTTACTTGCCAGTTGGTTTGCCTTTTTCTTTTTACCGGAGCTCGGGTGGAATAAGCGAAGTGCATTTCTACTTATTTTCAATGAATTACTCTGGATAATTCCTTTGGTCTGGATCTACATAAGGGCGCTGAGTGTGAAGCACTATTTTGAATCAATTGATGAAGACAGTACCTCGGATTGAAGCCGCTGGAGTTGTTTTCTCTGTTTACAAAAAAATTTTGTCTGGCAAATAGATGAACAAAAAACCAAGGTGCAGCTTGGTTTTTTTGAGATCAAATCTGTCTAGACAACTAGGATCAATATTAATAAAACAATAACTATCGCTCCTACTGAAAGGTAGATTCCATTGCCGATATCTCGCGATTCAGCTTTCATGGATTTCAGCTCCTCACGGATATCTTTTCGTTCATTTTTGGACATCTCATGAAAATCCATTGATTTGATCACAGCTACACGCGCTTCCATTTCAGCTAAACGCTCTTGCTGAGCCTCCGTAAGCTCAGTTTTGTCCTTAATAACATCAGACTTATCGCCTGAATCTGCTATGACCATTTGGCATGAAATGAGCAGAAAGAATACTGTGATTATTTTTTTCATGGTTTGGGATGGTAAGTTATGAGAAGATAGCTAGCATTATGGTGGCCAAAAGCTGTCACTGCATTACATCAAGGGTATTTTTTTGGACTGTTCCTCAGTATTTTTTGTACCTTAGATGGCCTTTATAAGCTTTACTATAGGCTTTAAAATTATTCCTAAATCTGAAAAAATGTCTCAAAATCAGCCTTATAAGCTATTTTTATTAGATGCTATGGCGCTAATTTACCGCGCCCATTTTGCTTTTAGCAAAAACCCCAGAATCAACTCTAAAGGGCTGAATACCGGTGTAATGTTGGGATTTACAAATACACTTTTAGAAGTACTCGATAAGGAAAAACCTACCCATATTGGGGTCGCTTTTGATACAAAAGCCCCAACTTTCCGACATATTCAGTATGAGGCTTATAAAGCCAATAGACAAGAACAGCCAGAAGATATCTCAGTAGCCATTCCTTGGGTCAAAGAAATTGTGAAAGCCTTCAACATTCCTATTCTGGAGCTAGATGGATTTGAGGCAGATGACGTGATTGGAACTTTGTCAAAAAAAGCTGAAAAAGAAGATTTCACTGTCTATATGATGACTCCCGACAAGGACTATGGTCAGCTGGTCGATGATCACATTTTTCTCTATAAACCAAAATTTATGGGAAATGATGTCGATGTGATGGGACCTAAAGAAATCTGTGAAAAGTGGGATATCGAAAATGTGGATCAGGTGCGCGATATCCTCGGACTGATGGGTGACGCCGTAGATAATATTCCCGGAATCCCAGGAATCGGTCAAAAAACAGCGGTAAAGCTCCTCAAGGAGTATGGCACCGTGGAGGAACTTATCAAAAATACTGCTGACCTCAAGGGAAAACAGCGGGAAAATGTGGAAAACTTTGCCCAGCAGGGAATCTTATCCAAGGAACTTGCCACGATTAAGCTCGACGTGCCAATAGATTTCATACACGATGACTTGAAATATGACGGAATCGACGAGGAAAAACTACGGACAATATTTACAGAACTCGAATTTAAAACGCTGGCAGCTCGGGTATTCAAAAAGTCGGGTGGAAAAGCTACCGTTCAAAAAGAGGAGCAATTGGGACTCTTTGGAGCTCCTGCCGCTACTTCGACAGTTTCTACTTCGATCGGGGTTGAGGAAGGTAGTATGGAAGTTACCCAGAAAGCTCCAGCAGACACCATTCACTCCAACCTTCACAATTACCATAAAATCAAGGGGGAGGATGCCATCAAGGAATTATTGGAATACATGCAGATGCAAGCTGAGCTTTGCTTTGACACAGAGACTACTTCACTGAATGCAATGGAGGCGGAATTGGTTGGGATTTCATTTGCCTATGTCACCGGAGAAGCCTACTACATTCCCTGCCCGGAAAATCAGGAAGCCACCCAGGCGATTTTAGAAATCCTTCGTCCGCTGTTTGAAAATGAAGCAATTCGGAAGATCGGGCAAAATATCAAATATGATATCTTAGTCTTGAAAAACTACGGGATTGAAGTCAAAGGCGCACTCTATGACACCATGCTTGCCCATTACCTGATTGAGCCAGAGGGAAGGCATTCCATGGATTGGCTAGCGGAGCAATACTTGAATTATAAAACTGTATCCATCACCGATCTGATCGGGAAGAAAGGGAAGAATCAAGGGAATATGCGAGAAGTCGATGAAGATGAAGTGACTGGATATGCTGCAGAAGATGCTGATATCACCCTTCGCCTGAAAGCAACTTTTGACCCGACACTGAAGGACAATCAGTTAGAAAAGCTTTTTTACGAAGTGGAAAATCCTTTGATCAATGTCTTGGCAGATATGGAATTTGAAGGAATCCGAGTCAATACCGAAAGTCTTGCAGAATTATCCATTCTGCTGGAAAATGAAAGCTTGGTCATCGAAAAACGTGTCTATGAAATTGCTGGAGTGCGGTTTAATTTGGCCTCACCAAAGCAACTCGGCGAGGTGCTTTTCGATAAACTGAAGCTTGATGCTAAAGCGAAAAAGACCAAAACAGGTCAGTATGCCACCGGGGAAGAAGTCTTAAGCCGATTGGCCAATGAGCATGAGATCGCTCAGGCAATCTTGGATTACCGACAGATGGTAAAGTTGAAATCTACTTATGTGGATTCACTTCCACTGCTGATCAGTCCAAAAACAGGTAGAATCCACACCACCTACAACCAATTTGTGGCTGCAACAGGTCGTCTTTCCTCCACTAATCCAAACCTTCAGAATATCCCAATCCGAACGGAAAGAGGAAGAGAGATCCGAAAAGCTTTTGTACCTCGGGACGAAAATCATATCCTGCTTGCCGCTGATTACTCACAGATCGAGCTGCGGATCATGGCCGAATTTTCAGGTGATGAATCTATGCTCGAGGCCTTCCGAAATGGTCGGGATATTCACGCAACTACTGCCGCCAAGATCTTCCAAGTGCCACTCGAAGATGTGACTACCGATATGCGTCGTAAGGCTAAAACAGCCAATTTTGGGATTATCTATGGGATTTCACCCTTTGGACTTTCCCAGCGATTGAATATTCCGAGGGGAGAAGCCAAAGAGATTATCGATTCCTATTTCAAGGAATTTCCTGCTATCAAAGCCTATATGGACGGAGTGATAGCGAAAGCGCAAAAAGATGAATACGTGGAGACCATTCTGGGTCGCCGCCGCTACCTACGCGATATCAACAGTCGTAATATGAACATGCGAGGCTTTGCGGAGCGAAATGCCATCAACGCACCTATCCAAGGATCGGCCGCAGATCTGATCAAAGTCGCCATGATTCATGTCCATGAGTGGATGAAAAAGGAAAATCTGAAATCAAAGATGATTCTTCAGGTCCATGATGAATTAGTCTTCGATGCGCACAAGGATGAAGTAGAACTCCTCAAGGCAAACATTCCCGGTCTAATGTCCAACGCGATCAAAATGAAAGTGCCGGTCGAAGTAGAGGTGGGAACTGGAATGGATTGGCTGGAAGCGCATTAATAGTATCAAGATATTTAGACCCAAGAATTAAGAAGTTAGACATGAGTATTTAATCTTTAAAATTCGATGTTCGGCATTCCTGATTATTGAGTATTCAGTTTGTGGAACCGTCTGGTTTTAAGAGAAATCTTAATTTGGAAGCGGATCGAATTCCCCCTCTCGATAGCAATCGCGACCAAAGAGGGCAAGAACCTGTCCCGAATATCGGGAGGGATTTTATGTAACAAATCAACATTAAATTTGACAATGTGTACGATTGCCTAGATTCATATTAGTTGTTTTAAAAAAACCTCACGACTTAATTCAACCTCTGAAGTTCCGAAGAATCTCGTAAATCGTAATTCTTATATCGTAAATCAAAAATGGCTAAAACCAAATCCTCTTTTTTCTGCCAAAACTGTGGCTCCCAAAGCGCCAAATGGATCGGTAAGTGTCCGGCCTGCGGCGAATGGAATACTTATGTCGAAGAAGTAATCCAAAAGGAAGAAACCGGAAAAGGGAGTTGGAAAACCCCAAGCTCAACGACCAAAAAAGTAAATACCCCCCGTAAGATTCAGGATGTCAACTACGAAGAACAAGCACGCTGGATCACCGGAGACTCAGAACTCGATCGGGTACTTGGCGGCGGTATTGTACCGGGATCACTAGTCTTGATCGGGGGCGAACCTGGGATCGGAAAGTCAACCTTGATGCTTCAGATTGCTTTGATCTTGACAGGAAAGACGATTCTCTATGTCTCTGGCGAGGAAAGTGAAGCTCAAATCAAGATGCGGGCAGATCGGATGGAAGCCAATAATCCGGATTGCTACGTGCTTTCGGAGACGACCACGCAGCATATTTTTCAACAGATCGAAGTGCTTAAGCCTGACTTTCTGATTATCGATTCGATCCAGACACTGACCAGTCAATATGTAGAATCTTCCGCCGGATCGGTTTCGCAGGTTCGGGAGTGTACCGCCGAATTGATGAAATTTGCCAAGGAAACGGGTACACCGGTTTTCCTGATTGGTCACATCACCAAAGACGGTTCCATTGCCGGACCAAAAGTACTGGAGCATATGGTGGATACGGTCTTGCAGTTTGAGGGCGATCGGCATTTGACTTATCGGATTTTACGTACCTCCAAAAATCGCTTTGGCTCCACCCACGAACTGGGAATCTACGAGATGCGGGCGGAGGGATTGCGGACAGTAGCCAATCCTTCCGAGATCCTACTTACCCAGCGGGAAGAAGCACTTAATGGCGTGGCAATCGGCGCAATGATGGAAGGCAATCGACCTTTACTGATTGAGATCCAATCGCTGGTCAGTCCTGCGGCTTATGGCACGCCACAGCGCAGCAGTACGGGGCACGATGCTAAGCGGCTGAATATGCTATTGGCAGTTTTGGAAAAGCGTGGAGGCATGCGACTGGGACAGCAAGATGTCTTTCTCAATGTTGCCGGAGGAATCCGGGTGGATGATCCAGCCTTAGATTTGGCAGTCTGCGCTTCTCTGATTTCCAGCTATGAGGATACGCCCGTGTCGGAAGAGCTTTGCTTTGCAGGCGAGATCGGCTTGGGGGGAGAGATCCGGGCGGTTTCCAGAATCGAAAATCGAATTGCCGAGGCGGAGAAGCTAGGTTTCAAAAAAATCATTGTTTCCAAATATGCGATCAAAGGCTTAGATCTGAAAAAGTACAAGATTCAGGTGATTGCACTCAGTAAGCTGGAGGAGATGTACCAAAAGATTTTTTGAGGGAACGAATGCGCTGCCAGCTCCGGACTGTGTCTACCATGCCGTTAGGCAGGTCATCACCGTCTGGAATCTGCTATTGGTGTGTGGAGACGCAGACCATAGTTGCGGAAGAGTTGTTAAATACACCAATCGACTAAGTGTGTTTTTTTTATTCTAAAAAATAGGTAACTCGAGTAAACTTAGGGTTATCGCCTATATAGCGATATATCCACAAGTTAATTTTTTTCAATATGGACAAAAACCTCATTTCAATCCAAGTCATCGGCAAAAAGATTCTGCTCAAAATGCCTAAAAACGAGGCTGATCTCGCTTTGGTGCGAACCATACCCTATGTAAGATGGAATAAGCAAAACTACATCTGGGAAATACCGCATTATCCTGGTAACCTAGAAAAGTTAAAAGGCCACTTTCAAGATCGGATTTCATCGTTAGCGATTTCAGAAGAATTACAGCCTCCCACAGAAGGCAGGCCAGCTATTCAGAAGAATAATGTCTTGGCCATAAAAACCCGTACAGGAAGGCTAAAATTGGTTTTTGGCTTCCTTCCTTCGTTGATCAAGCTTGTTAAAACAATCCCTTACCATCGATGGGATACCAAAAATAAATGGTGGACAATCCCCTATTCAGCGCAATTTGAGGATGAAATCAAGAATTTCTGCAAGCAAAATCAACTTCAATTCAACCTTGAAAATGAAGTCAGCGCAGAGGAGGGTATTCCTCGATTACATGCCACTCAGGTAATAAACTACAAACGCTGCCCGGAAGAATACCTCAATAAACTGGCAGAGTTACGCTATAGTGCGAATACCACCAAAGTATATACTCCACTATTTGAAGAGTTTATCAATCATTTTCCAAAAGAGGATCTAGATACATTGACGGAAAAGCACGTAGTAGAATTCTCACGGTTTTTGGTCACAGAGCGAAAGGTTTCCGCATCTTATCAAAACCTGGCGATCAATTCTATCAAATTTTATTTTGAAAAGGTTTTAGGTGGGAAAAGAAAACTGTACTTTGTTGAACGGCCCAGAAAAGAGAAAATTCTGCCAGTAGTCTGTAGTGAGGAGGAAATTCAACAAATCTTAAAAAGTGTGGTGAACATCAAACACAAAGCAATTTTGAGTACTATTTATTCCGCAGGACTCAGGATCGGCGAACTGATCAAGCTCCCTATAAAGGCAATAGATTCCAAGCGGATGCAGATTCGAATAGAAGGTGGCAAAGGAAAGAAAGACCGCTACACTATCCTTTCAAAAAGAGTACTCGAGCTACTTCGAGTCTATTTCAAGGAATATGCACCACATTATTACCTCTTTGAAGGACAAGGGAGTACCAAAGAAAAACCGATTACGTATTCAGAGAGCAGCATTCAAGCCATATTAGGAAAAGCTGTGGAAAGTATAGGGATACAAAAGCACATCACAGCCCATACATTGAGGCATTCATTTGCTACGCATCTATTGGAAAACGGAACAGATCTGAGATACATTCAAAGTCTTCTAGGGCACGAGAGCTCCAAGACTACAGAAATATACACCCATGTGACCACTAAAGGATTCAATCAAATCACTAGTCCATTAGACAAGCTAGATATATAAGAAATAACCCCAATTGGGGATATAATACGTTAGCCACAATGCAGAGATTGATAAACGCTATATAAAAAATTCCTTACCAAGTAAGTATATACCTGATAAGGAATTCATCAATTAGGGCTAAATAATACAACTTTAAAAGTTAAATATAAGTTGTATTCCTGTTGAAACTGTATTTATTTTTTGCTCAACATCAATTTCTTCAACTGTAAATTTAGAATTTGTAGCAAAATAACTTGAGTATAACCCTAAGCCAAATGTGTTATTTACCTTGTAGTTTAAAGAAACTTTACCTTGATAAGCAAAAGAATTTTGAGAACCACCTGTCCTTGTTTCTTCATAAGGAGAAGAACTGCTTACCGCTATGTGTTCTTCTGCTCCTTGAACATTTGCAACCCCAAGCCCAAGTTGTCCTTGAACATAAAATTTATCACTTAAATCAATAGAATATTCAGGAGCTATCAAGAATGATAGAACCGAATAATTTCCACTCTCAACAGATACACTACTGTAAGACGGGTTTGAATGTAAATATCCTTCGGCTTTTTTGGTTGCATCAGTACCCTGAATATTATAATTCACAATAAATGCAACTCCAAAATTGTTTGCCAATTTATAGGAAATATCAATAGCTCCTTTGTACCCATTTTTTGCATAACCAGACCCCACACCCTCAGTTGATTTAAAATCACCTAATGGAAATGTAACACCATTGGAAAGCCTTATTTCAAACTTTTTTTCACTATCGTCCGAAACTTCATCTTGTGCCATAAGTACATTTGTTGAACAAATGCATAGCATAATAAATAGTATTTTTTTCATATCCATTATATTTTTTCTAACACTATTCTACCATTTAATGGCTGAATAGGTCTTGCGTTAACGTGATGTGTTTCTTCAAATTTATTCATTTGCTCTACTGAAACATCTACTTTATCTTTCAACACAATCCATTTTAAACCCTGACTACACGGAGGTGTAGTTAAAGAACCTGTATAAGTATAATAATTATGATTTGATGGTAAAAGATCATCTAAATCAATACTTGTAGTCGTAGCTACTTCATTGTCTTCGGTAGATGGAAAATTCTGTAAATAAGATTCAATAAAATCATTTGAAGTTGTTCCGTTAGCATTTAACAGAACGCTTACAACTGCTAAATTTTTAGTAATTGGGTCTTGATGAACTAAGTGAATTTCCATTTCATCTGTCGCTCCATCAATTTCGTGTTCGCTATGTGTATGGTAATGAAATTGTAAGAAGTCATACGTTACACCATCAATTACCATATTATTGGTTTTTGTAGCATCACGATTAACCTGTACTGTATGACCATTATCAACTATTTTAATATTAAAAGCATTGTAGTTAAAAGTTACATCTGATAAATCTGCTGATTTTATAGTGTTTGCTGTCTCAATATTGATTGGAGTTTGAACAACCCCTCCGCAATCAGTATAACCTAAGTTCTGCCAAATTGTGCTTTCATATTCCCAATGTGGAGAATGTCTTTCAACTGTTACTTCTTCTTCTTCACAAGACGATATTAAAATCCCTGTAATTGCAACCAATAAGATTGACAATAAATAATTTTTTTTCATTTTTTTTGTTTTTTTTGTTTTTTAATGAGTGTAAGTTACTTTTTTTTTCGGATAAACTGAATTTGATTGGAGATATTGATTTTATATAATCTGTCCGAATAGTCAAAATTAATCATAATACGTAATGAGCACAGTGGCTAACAATGTATATAAATTCATGTCTGCTTCGTACCTTGCAGTCACGCTTTATATACTTATCGTTAGCTCTTATGCAAAAAACAAAATTGAAACAATGAAATTGAAACAAATAATACTAAACACCGAAGAAATAGTGTATTCTTCAAACTTGAAAACAGAAAATCTGAAGGAAAAACTTAAAAATTTGTTTGAACAAAACACTTCATTGCCTATAGTTGGAAAACTTACAAATAGGGATGAATTTACCGTATATGACAAATCTGTAGTTATTAATTGGAGTATGCCGAATTTGAGAAGAAAGTCAGCCTATGTAAGTGGTAAAATAACAGAAGTAGAAAATGGGAGTTTGATAAAATTGAAAGTAACCCCCAACACATTCTTACCTGTATTTGGCTTTTTTGCAATTCTTGGGGGAATTGTTTTAACAGGTGTAGTATTATTATCAAAAGTAGACTTTGGTAAATTTTCGTTGTTTTTTGGAATAGGATTGACCGTAATTGGAATAGTTTACTACACTGCAAGCACATTTTACAGAAATAGACTTAAAAACAAAGTTGTAAAATATTTGAGTTTAAGGAAATAATAAAAAGCACAAAGAGCTAA
>Ga0222706_1000143_pt1 | contig 21451 bp, 20 predicted proteins | sample AntAcemetage1572_FD_179829 | JGI IMG/M metagenome (GOLD analysis project Ga0222706, IMG submission 179829) | Saline water microbial communities from Ace Lake, Antarctica - #1572 | ecosystem: Environmental > Aquatic > Non-marine Saline and Alkaline > Saline | place: Antarctica: Ace Lake...
GTCTGGATGAGTATGAGAAATACGCCAAAGAAGTCCTAGGACCACAAATGCCTAAAGAAGTTTTTGCTGAAGTGATGGAAATCGAGCGTACTGGAGATTTTGAAAATCCAAGATATATGGAACTCTTGGGCGAGCATCATTATCCGTTTCACGTGCTCCGCAAGCCAGCTGACGAATGGCCAGAGGCGGTTGGCCGAGCGATGCAGCAAATGAATCCTGAAGTTTATATCTACATGCAGGGCTACAGTGAGTTTGGCATTACTCCGGGTGCTACGCTGGCAGGTTGGGACCGAAAAGCTGACTTAAAGAAAATCACTGTTCCTACTCTGGTAATTGGAGGTACTCATGACACCATGGATCCAGCACATATGGAATGGATGTCCAAAGAGTTTCCCAATGGGCAATTCTTACTTTGCCCCAATGGAAGTCATCTCAGTCAATACGATGATCCTGAGCATTTCTTCCCGGGATTAATTAGCTTTTTGAAAGATGTGGATCAATCTCGCTAAGAGTATAGAGTAGCTAGATATTAGTATCAAGACGTGCAGAATCAAGATTTTAGAACCAAGAGCCAAGCGAAGTATCAAGAAGCTAGATATTAGTATCAAGACTTACAGAACCAAGATTTTAGAGACAAGAATCAATAGGAAATATCAAGTAGTTAAATATCAGTATCAAGACCTACAGAATCAAGATTTGAGAAATATGAGATGAAAGAATAGCACCAGCGGTGCGATTTGATTGAAGAATGGGATTAGAAGATTTGGTTAAAACAGCACCAGCGGTGCGTTTTGATATTGGAGTTAAAGAGCCGAATCATTATTTTTCTTTGTCTCCTCAGTTTCAATAGTGGTTCAAGGGCTTCAAAGAAAATAGGTCTATCAAGATGTTTTCAATATCAGCATCACTGCAATAAAGTGTGAAATCGTTCCGAAAAGCACAAATACATGCCATATCGCATGATAATAAATGCGATTACTATTTACATAGAAAAAGACTCCAACAGTATAGCTCAGACCTCCAACAGCGATCCAGGTCAGGACTTCTCCACTTAGGTTTTCCCACATGCCTTTAAGTAGGAAAAGAGAAATCCAGCCCATGGCCAAGTAAAGCCCCACGGAGACAAATTTATATTTGCCGGCAAAAAAGAATTTGAAAATAGACCCTGCCAGCACAAAAGTCCAGAGGATAGCTAAGAAGAGGATTGCTTTTTCTCTTGGCAAAACTGTCAAAATCATCGGAGTATATGAGCCTGCAATCAGGAAATAAATAGAAATATGATCTGCCTTTTGAAAATAATCCTTTCTGTGGCCGGGCTTGGCAAGATGATATAAAGTCGAACTCGAATAGACCATCAAAATCCCAATAGAGAAGGCCAAACAGGCCAAAAATAAGCCAGGTGCTATAAATCCATTTGCGCGAATTAATAAAAATGGAATTCCAATCAGGCCCAATAAAAAACCGATGCCATGCGACCAGGCGTTGTAAAATTCTTCTTTATCAGTTTGGAGTCTTTTCAGCATTACATCTAGAATATCTGGTCAAAGGTAAATTCATTTAAAAGAAAATACCCAAATCTCACGACTTGGGTATTTTGGGATTCAAAGATTTTAGCTTTAAGATTTACTGAAACTTGCATTGATTAAAGAAATGTCCAAACGCTACTGGATCCACATCCCACAGCTGTCATCTGACATCGGTCATGTTTTTCAGCTTTCTCACTTCAGCTTTCTAATTTTCAGAAAACTCCCTTGAAGCCTTCCATTTTCTGATCTACCTGAGTATCGACCATAAATGAGACCATCACTTTCTCCCAAGCCATAGTCACTTTAGCGACTTTGTTATCTTCGGCAGAGATGTGGAATTGAAGACGCTCAGTGTTTCCAGCAGCAGGAGCCACTTTGAAAGAAACTGCATCATCCTTCGCCATAGCCTCTTCATCGATTTTGCCATCTTTCATATAAGTAAAAACTGATGCCGCTTTCCCATTTAAGTGAACTGTCCAATCGCCTGATTCCATCGGAGTCATGAAGATCGAATATTTTCCAGCACGAATATTTTTTCCGCCTATGCTTACTGGAGTTGAGAATTCGATAATGGTCTGACCATTTGCACCAGTTCTCCAAGGGGTGCCATACTTTTCGATTGCTCCAAAGATTTCTCGACCTTTTACGGCAGGAGAGGAGTAATCAACAGTGATTTTGGTAAAGCCGACTACTTGAGATACAAAAGCTGCTGGGCTTGGAGCCGGGGCTTGTATTTGGGCTAAAACAGAAAATGTTGCAGCCATAAAAAAGGCTAAAGCAAAGAATAGGGTTTTGGTATTTTTCATTTGAGTTTTGATTAATCAGTAGGAAAGTTAATCAAAATATCCCAACGGCTATTCAGAAAAACTAAGGATATGGCCCTGATCATCTTCTTGTAATTGCTTATTTCCCAAATTTTTGTACTAAGGATTTCTCTGTGAAATAGATCAGTAAACTGCAAGAAATAATTAGCCAAGCCAATCCCAAGTAAAAATCCCATTGATCTCCCAAAGGGATAAACAGGCTTACAATACCTAAGGCTATCCCAATTTTTCCAAAATGAATCATTTGTACTCCTCCTTCAACTTGAGCAAAGTCCCATGATTGTTGATCTTTCATCGACCGAGATGTACGGTATCCATATAGTCCATTGATATCCGCAGGAGGAAAGTTTTTTATCAATTTTCCGATAAGCAAGAATACTATTCCAACCACAAATGGGATCCAAAAAAGTTGACTTTCCAAAAATATAAATCCTCCTTCCATAATTATTTTTGCAATACTGTACTGACCCTCTACAAACTGGAACGTTTTTGAATTTTGTTAACCTCTTTGAGTAGGTTTTTTTCAGATATAAATGAACAAAATTATTTTAAGAGATATAATTTTGTTCGCCTGCCTCATATCTTATTCGGCTGCACTATCACTTCTATCACTGCCAAGTTGATTCTCAGTAGAGCTTGTTTCCCTACTATTCAGCCTGATAAAGATATTACTTATCTGTTGTTATTTGCAAGTACAGATCTTACTTGTTTTAACCCTATTATTAAGGAGTGATTTGTATGGACTTTTATAGTCTGCACCAGAATGTGCTCTTTCGTAGTTGTAGAATTTTAGCTACCTGTTGAAGGTGGCCAAAGCAGTCCTTTATTTACTCAAATTCATAGCTCCTGCTAATGCTTCTTTCCAATATGCTGTAGGAAGATTCGATGTGTGCATTTTGTTCGGCTGTTGCAGGCTTTGCTAATTCCTACGTCTACAAATTATTACCCTAATAATGTGCTTTCAAACTTGGAGCCGTTATCACAACGAATGTAAACTTTCCGAGGAGTTGTATAGATTTTGGTCATCAGTTCAAAAAAAGTTTTCAGATCTTCTTTTTTTATATGCTCCTGAAATGAATATCCCAAATCCCGGCGGCTGTAAACATCAATAATACTCCGCTACCCTGATCTGGGGATATCATCTTCAACGGTCATTCAAGCAGTTCCTTGTTTTTTAGCTTCTTTGATAAACCCAGCTATGTCAATATCACCTGTTCCGAGTACTACATTGGTCTACACATCACCACTGCCATCTTTGGTGCCAAGTGTCCCTTTAGCCTGATCCTTTAAATGTAACGTTGGAAACTTCTCTGGATGGGATTTCATAATTTTCAAAGGATCTCCTCCTCCCATTTTTACCCAAAATACATCCATGTTGAAAGCAAAGTTTTTAGCACTTTTCAGCATATAATGTATGGGTACTATTCCTTCATTTTTCACAAATTCACCACCATGTGGATGATAGCGCAGGGTGATTCCTTCTTTCTGAAGTTCTGCTCCTACGCTTTTGAACAGCTCCGTCGCCTCTTTGATTTTTGCTAAACAGACAGCGCCATCTGTATTAGCAATCCAACAGCAAGTGACATATTTGGCTTCGGCTTTATTGGCGTTATCGATTATGGGTTGCAGGTCTTTACTTAGCTCATCATATTCGGCTCCTACGCCAATTGTCTTAAGTTTGTTTTCAGCAAGAATTTTTCCATACTCAGCCTCTGATATTCCATCACATCCGCCACCTTCTAAGTTGTCGATGCACATCTTGGGACTCATTTTCAGGTATTTGCCGGATTGACTTTCATCTCATCTTGAAGTAAATATATCTGCCGAGTAATCTCCTAGGCATAGCCAGTAAATGGACCAACTAGCATTAGACTGATGGTAAGAATTTTAAGTTTTATGGTACGATAATTTTGGGATGATTTAATCTAGCCAAAAACATTAAAATTTATGGAAAATGGTTCAGGAAAGGACCTTCTTGAGAAGCTTACTATTCGGTTATTCATTAGGAAAGCTTAAATTGAAACTCAAGCCACACTCAAATGACTTCAAGAAGAAAATTTATCCAAAACTCCTCACTAGTAGGATTAGCCATGAGTATTAAACCTGATTTTTCTCTTTTTAAAGCCCAAGACCAGATTTTAGGTCATGGAGATTTCAAATATAAAATCGATCCAAGTTGGGGAAATTTAGATCCAGCCAAAGTTCCTGTAGTCAATTGCCATGAGATGGTAATGGATCGAAAAGGTCGGATGATTATGGTGACCGATGAGGCCAAAAATAACGTGATCACCTATGATCAGTCGGGAAAATTACTTGATACTTGGACATTAGGATTGGATCGCGCTCATGGTCTTTCGATCGTAGATGAGGGAGATGCAGAATACCTTTGGGTGGTGGATAATGGTGGCCGAGTCGTAAAAACCACACTTGGCGGAGTGATCGTTTCTGAAATAATTTCTCCGCTCAAAGAAGGAATTTATGAAGAGAAAATGCGATGGACTCCAACAGAAACTGCCGTTGCTCCAAATGGTGATTTGTACATCGCCGATGGATATGGATCCCAATACTTTTTGCAATACGATAAGGATGGTAACTTCATCCGAAAATTTGGTGGAGAGGGGCATGGAGACGCTCAGTTCAAAACTGCACATGGGATAGCCATCGATCAGCGGGGAGGAAAAACTCCTACCTTACTTTGCACCTCAAGGGGTCACAATTCTTTCAAGCGATTTACGATGGAAGGAGAATATATGGAGACAATTTTCTTACCCGGCGCATTTGTATGTCGACCCGTGATCCATAAAGAAAATCTCTATGCTGGAGTATGCTGGTCGAGACTGAAGTATTTGGAGCAAATGGATAATTCCGGCTTTGTGACCATCCTGAACAAAGAAAACAAGGTGGTGTCCAATCCTGGGGGTACGGCTCCCGAATACCGAAATGGGGAACTACAACTTATGATGCAATCCGAGCAGGTATTCAAGCATTGCCATGACGTATGCATTGATCAAGATGAAAATATATATGTCTGCCAGTGGAATGCCGGAAAGACCTATCCAATCAAATTGACAAGAGTTTGATTCTTCTAGATTGAGCTGAAATATAATTTATCTGATTATCCCCTCAATAGCTAATGGTGAGTCTTTCACAAAACTGCCGCTTTATTTAATACGTACGCTATCCGCGCACCGAGCGAAGTCGAGGTGCAAGAAAATTAATTTGGTGAATGGTCTGATTACAGATAATCTGAATTTGAAAGTGAAAAAAATCAACTTACTCTAATGCGATAAAATAGCTGATGTGCGGAATTTTTGTATTTTTATTTTTTATTCTGGAAACAAAAAAAACGATATAGAATGAAATTCTTTGGGGCCCAGAGGGAAGAAAATGACTTGGATCAATTGCAAAATAACATATCTCTGGTTTTTGCATTTTTAGCTGGGATTTTAATGGTTTTTTTAGCGTTTTCTGACATGATATTAGGCTTAGATCCATTTATTGTCAAAACGAAATTCCTTTTTGTGATTCCTTACTTAGGTGGGTACTGGATTATGCGCAAATACGGATACCATCAGCTCATTATCCAGATTTTGATCTTTATAGGCTTAGTATTAGTCTCTATTAACTATTTCTACAATGACGGTTATCAAGGACCAACGTTTTATACCATTTTTATTTTCGTAGTTGGAATAGGTATTTTGATAAGAGGCTGGCAAAAAATAGCCTGGATGCTTTTTGCATTTATTATATACTCCACCTTATTCTATGGGGAAATTAATGAATGGTTTATCGTGACTAGATATTATACCGGGCTTGAAATCTTATACTATGATCACTTAGTCACTATCTGGTTGATAGGGATTTTCTCATTTCTAGGAATTCATATTTTTATAAAAAACTATAGCGATCAAAACAACAGAATAAAACTTGTTCAGGCAGAACGCGAGCTTGCCATGCAAGAACTAGCTTCCCTGAATACCAAAAAAAATCAATTGATTGCCTTGCTTTCGCATGATCTGAAAAACCCAATTGGAATGCTGGAGCAGACCTTAAACTTGGTAGACAGAGGGGCTTTTGAAGATGGAGAACTTGAACTTATCCTCGGAAATTTAAGAAATCAAAGCTACCATCTTTCCGGAATGCTGAATAATACCTTGAATTGGGTCCTTGCAGAATTAGAAGATAAGGAGCTGGAAATGGTCAGTGTAAGTCTACATCAGCTAACACATGAAATGAATGAAGGGATGCTGGCTCAAGCTGCTTTGAAAAAGCAAACTATTGCAAGTGGGATAATTGGGACTGACCAAATTCTTGAAATAGAAGTGTCGGAAATTCGAATTATTTTAAAAAATCTTCTCGATAATGCAATTAAATTCACACCAGTTGGAGGTGAAATTGAATTCGATTTAATCAGTTCTGAGAAGGAAATCACATGGAGTATAAAAAATGAAGGTAAACCTATCCCTCCAGCAGAAGTAACAAATCTCTTTGATTTTAAGGTAAAGACCACTTATGGGACCATGCGCGAGAAAGGAACTGGAATTGGCCTTCCTCTCTGTAAGAAAATAGCGGATAGACTGGAAATGGAATTGGAGTTTTCAAGAACAGCTAATGGAAAAAACAGTTTCCATTTGACCAAGAGGTTGAACTAAACCAATACCACCATTAGACTTTTCGCTCCATGAGCCCCAATCACTAAAGACTGCTCAATATCCGCAGTCTTAGAAGGACCAGCGATAAATAACCCAAAGCCCGAATGTTGATCACCGAGCCGATCGTAAGCCTGATGCATGTTGGCTACTAAGGAGTCCCGACTTACTAGGATTACCAAATGCTCAGTGATAAATGGAATGGCCCGTAGTCTTAGATCGGCGTCATCTAGCCAAATAGCTCCGTTTTCTGCTACCGCAAATTGCCCTTTCAGAATAGCCAAATCCAATTTAGAAAAGCTGTGCACATCTACCGGCAAAGCTTGATTCGAAAAGTTTTCGAAACTGACATCAGTAGAAAAAATGCTGGGATAGATTCCTGATTCTAATTTTGTAATCAGATCCTCAGCACTCATAATTTCTCCATTATTTTCTGCGATGGAAGTACAAAACGCTTGTACTAAATCAGTAGCTCCCCCAAAGTCCGGAATTTCAGGTAAAGGCTTCTGATCTAGTTTCAAACTTCGGATTTTTTCGATGATGCTATCTTTACTGCTCATGGTCGATTTTTTTTAACCCATTCTTTAAAGCTTTCATTCGGGACAGGAGGCAAATCACGTTGCTTCCCCCATACATTTGCAGGATTGTAGATCAGTGATTTTGGAAGGTTTTTCAGAGCCATTCGCATGATCTTACCTGAATAATTATAGCTTAATGGACTTTTGAAAATTCCATTTCCAAACTTCATAGATAGACCTTTGATTGATGTGCCTTGAGCCTTGGTGATTTCCTGCCGCCAGAGGTAAAGCTGCTCATGGATATTGATTTTTACAGGGCAGACATCGGTACAGCTTCCGCAAAGGGTGGAAGCAAATGGCAGACTGCTGTGCTTTTGAAGATCTAATCCCGGAGAAAGAATCGATCCGATAGGGCCGGGAACGGTGCTTTTGTAGCTAAATCCGCCACTTCTGCGATAGATCGGGCAGGTATTCATACATGCTCCGCAGCGGATACATTTCAGTGAGTCTCTGAAATTTTCTCTCCCCAGTTGCGCAGTTCGACCATTATCTACTAAGATGATGTGGATTTCTTTCCCATTTTCAGGACTTCTGAAGTGCGAGTTGTAATTCGTGATGTTTTGCCCAGTTGCAGATCTGGCAAGAAGGCGGAGGAAAACTCCTAGGTGGTTTCTCTTAGGGATGATCTTTTCGATTCCCATACTTGCAATATGCGTATCTGCCAGATGGACTCCCATATCGGCATTCCCTTCGTTGGTACAGACTACAAATTCGCCTGTCTCCGCCACCCCAAAATTCACTCCGGTGATGGCTACTTTGGCAGCTAGAAATTTCTCCCGAAGGTGATGTCTTGCAGCTTGAGTGAGGTAATACGGATCTTCATTTCCTTTTTCGGTTCCTAGCCTTTCATGAAAAAGTTCTGATATTTCTCCTTTTTTTAGGTGAATAGCCGGCAAAACGATATGACTTGGTGGCTGACCGAGAAACTGGACAATTCGCTCTCCTAAATCAGTATCAACTACTTCTACACCGTTTTTTTCCAGAAAAGGATTTAGGTGGCATTCTTCGGTCAAGATTGATTTACTCTTTACGATTGCCGTACAGTCCTTTTTTTTCAATATCGAAAGTACGATTGTATTATGCTCTTCGGCGTCCTTAGCCCAGTGAATATGAATACCATTTTTACTGGCATTACGCTCAAATTCCTCCAAGTAGTCAGCCAGATTTCCCAACACATTATCCTTGATTGAGGAGGCCAATTCACGCAGCTCCTCCCATTCGGGGATGGTTTTGCTCATTTTATCTCGTTTGTCCCGGATAAACCAAAGGGTATCATCATGCCATTTTGACTTGGCTGTATCTTTTAAAAACTCTGCTGCTTCTTGTGGATGGCTCATTTCAATATTTGGTTAAGGATTTCTGCGATATGTTTGAATTTTATGGATTGTTTTTGGCGCTGGGCGATTCCCTGCAAATGCATGATACAGGACATATCGCCTCCGGTCAAAATCTCGACTTGATGCGAAATATGATCTTCCAATCGATCCTTACCCATCTGCACGGAAAGAGCTTCCTCGCTTACTGCGAAAGTTCCTCCAAAACCACAGCATTCATCTGTTCTTGCCAGCTCTACCCATTTTAAGCCTTCCAGATTTTCCAATAGTTTTTTTGCTTTGCTGAAGGGTTTCTCATTTAATTCGGAACTGGATGAAAGTCGCAACCCGCGTTGCCCTTGGCAGGATGCGTGGTAACCGATCCGATGTGGAAAACTTCCCTCTAACTTTTCGATTCCTAGAATATCGGTCAGAAATTCTGTGAATTCAAAAATTTTATTGTGCAGGGCCTCCTGTTCCTTTTCAAGACCCTGAGCTTTTGGCGAATGTTCTTTGACATGGAGTACGCAGCTGCCCGAGGGACAAACCACGTAGTCATAGGCAGCAAATGTTTCGATAAAATGCTTGGTAGTGCCCAGTGTATCCCGCTCAAATCCGGCATTTGCCATGGGCTGTCCGCAGCAGGTCTGGTTCATAGGGTAGGTGACTTGGCAGCCGAGCTTTTCCAGCACTTCCAAAGTTGCAATGGCCACATTGGGATAAAACTGATCTACGTAGCAGGGGATAAAGAGGGCGATTTGTGGTTTGGTATTATTTTCCATCAGTGAATAGTAAGTTAAGCAGTCCTTTTGAAAGACAAAAATCGCCACTAAACGAATCTTGAAATTAAAAACGATCATTCTTAAATCTGATCCCGAGTTATTTCATTTGACATATATTTCTATCCTTTGGTGTCGGTACTTTACCTATTCAAATGGAAAAAGTTGAGAATTAACTTCCAACTTTCACTTTAAAGGAATAGCCTTAAATAAAAGGAGGTTCATGGGTAAGACATCTTTATTGGGCATGGAGAATAGGCAATCAGTCAAAAACTTTGTGGGAAAAAATTCTTGTTTGCAATGAATTGATTAATAGTGCTTTCAAGTTGACTGGTATTTCAAAAAAAAGTCTGTGGCTGTTTAATTCAGCAAAATTAATTAAATGTTAAATTTCTAGTTGTTTTCCAAAATTGCTTGCAAACTAAAAAGGGAATTCTTAGATTTTATAAACTTTTAAACTAATGTTTATGAAATCTAACAAACAAACAAACAAACAAATGCAGCTTTAAACTGCTCGGAGCCCTGTTTTTTCTCCTAGACAGCTACATGAATTGGGGCTGGAATGGTAACCAAAATGGATGGTTTTCTAGTGGAGTATTTGCACCGTATGGATCAGGAGGATCGAATTATAATAATGGTTTAAAAATGATAACTGGAATCCGATGAAAAAGACTTTAATTTTCTCTCTAATTGTTATTCTGATTCAATCTTGCAATCAGAATAATTATCCTGTAGGAGTATTTCCCGAAACAGCAACTAATTTAAGTGCAATTAATTCGGCCTTGGATGATGTCAATTCGGATATTCCAACAATTAATCACGAGTTTAAACTTGTGTTTTCATCCAATCGGCAAGATTCTCAACCTAATCATTTTAATCTTGTTGAATCCAATCTTGTATTTTACTGGGACAAGTCTGAAGGTTTCTTGAGAGTTGATAAAGGAAATACGCTATTTGACACAGATTTAAGAGACTGGGTCAGAAAAACGGAAACCCCATTTAATGAAAAAGGCCCATACAGCTTTATTGATAAGGAAAATAATAAAATCCTTTAATTCAGTAGATATAATGATCAAGGCGTTTATTCCATCTATGCAGAGCCGGAAAAATCTCTTGGGGCTCCAAATACAAGAACAAATAAAAGCTTCCAAATCTTTGAAGAGTCGGCGAGCGAAATGTACCCAAGCTTCTATGGGAAAAATTTCCTGAAGGGTGCTGATATTTCAAGCCAAGGAAAGCCTGAAAAATTTCTGATGTCATCGGATCGAGATGGAGTATTTGATATCTATGAGTTAGACCTGCCCGTTAATTCCTCACCTTTGGATTATTTGTTTGGAGACACGCCCAAATCCCATTCCAAGATTTCGATTAATTCCAACGCCAATGATCACATGCCTTTTGTGTATGGGGATTTATTGGTTTTTGCTTCTGACAGAGCGGGAGGGTTTGGAGGATATGATTTATATTATTCTTTGAAGACTGCTTCTGGCTGGTCCGAACCTGTGAATTATGGGCCTAACATCAATTCAGCGCAGGATGAATACCGCCCGGTAGTATCTGATCATCCTGATTTTTCCAATCGTCTGATGATCTTCTCTTCCAATCGCCCCGGAGGATTAGGGGGATTTGATTTGTATTTTGTGGGTATACCGAAGTTATGAAAAAAAAAGACCGGCAGGTGTTGAAGATCTGTCAGGTCTTTTTCTAATTTTTTAAAATATTTAGTCAGCATGGCTTGATAAACTCATTGCTGATTCCAATTCCATCACGAAAATTACTTGGGAATCTCAGGCAGAAAGGTATCAATCTTAGAATTAGCCATTCTATCTCATCGCCTCATTAATCAACATTGCCGCTCCCATTGCCGAACCATTCGGGAAGTCACTTGGAATAATCTCCAGATTAGGGAGCTTCTTTCGCAGCATTTCGAGAAAAATTGTATTTGCATTGAATCCACCGTCAATAAAGATTCGCTTGACCGGACTATTCGTTAACACCAAATTCAATGACGCAATCTGCAAGTCTGTCAGCTCGTGGATAAAGGTATAATAGGCCAAATCAAAGTTTTCAAACTGACTCCAATCTGTCACTGTGGCCTGAGAAATTTCAAAATCTTCCGCCTTGAGATACTGAAAATGAATTCGCTTTTTGGGACACGAAACCACTCTCTCATAAAGCTGTGGATCAAAAACCAACTTCTTATAGGTTCCTTTGGCCTGATCGAAATAGCCATACATTTCATCTATCTGAAATTTATGTTCCTCGCCGATAAATAGTCGACTTATTTTGATCGGATCACCATTCACACTTAAGAATTGCAGGCAGTCCCGCTTGAGTTCTTTTTTAGTCAGAGGACAAGTATTGGATGTGTTGATGCTGATCGCCCAAGTCCCGGTTGAAAGCAAAATAAAGGGTTCGGTTTCCCGCTGAATATAAGGAAGCAAAGCCGCTGAGGAATCGTGAACTCCAATTCCGCATGGGATACCTCCAAGTTCAGGTTTGGTTTTTAAAACTGTTTTTCCGGATAAAATTGGTGGCAATAGTCTGCGAATATTTTCGCGATCTACCCATTCATGGTAATCGTTCTTTTCAAAATCCCATAGTCCTGTATGACAACCTATGCTGGTATAATCAGCGGTTTTTTCACCGGTAAAAAGAAAACTCATATACTGAGGTAAGTGAAAGCACTTACTTACATTTTTAAACTGTTCGGGCTTTGCATATTTCAAGAAATAAATCTGCAATCCGGAATTTAACATCGCCAGTGGAGGGGAGGAGGTCGCCTTGCAAAAATTCATTTTGCCTCCATTCTCGGCATAGAATCTTTCTAAAAGTACTTCAGGAAATGGCTTGAGGTAATCGTAAAGCGGCGTGACAGGATTTCCATTCGCATCAATATGCACAAAACTTGCCCCGTGGGTCGAGAAATTGAGTCGTTTGATTTCAAACTCAGGCAAGGCCAGTACATCCTGAAAAGTCTGCAGCATCCAAGCGGACATCTCAGGAAGGTTTTCTGCCGGAAATCCGTCCTCATCGGGAATAGGTTCAAATCGAGTATAGGTCTGAAATACTTCCCGCAGGTCTTCATCAAACAGAAAAAACTTATTATTCGTCTTTCCAATATCAAACACGGCAGTTACGGGGAGTTTTTCCATGAGAATTAATACGTGCGCTGATAGATATGATCTCGCTTGGGATAGCTGATTCGCTTGAGTGGGATCTGCTCGCCGCCGGTGGTCTCTAGCCAAGTGAATATATCACTTCTCAATTCCTTAGCAATTTGCTGATGCTCCGGAGAACGGATCAGATTATTCATTTCATAAGGGTCATCTTCTAAGTCATAGAGTTCATTAGTGTCCCAGACTCCATGATTGAAAATGTACTTGTACTTCTCCGTTCGTACCGCGAAAAGGGTCGGAGTGCTTGGATAGGCCATTTCCCAATAGTACTCGTAGAAAACTTTGTCTCGCCAAGCTGCTGTTTGATCTTTGATAATAGGAAGGATAGATTTTCCCTGAACGTCAGCTTTTGCCCCGGGAAGACCTGCTAGCTCCAGGAAGGTGGGTGCCAGATCGATATTCATAACAATATTTGGATTGACAGTTCCTGGCTTGATCAATTTGGGATATTGAGCTAAAAAGGGAACTTTCATCGATTCCTCATAAGCATGTCGCTTGTCGATCAGGCCATGCTCTCCAAAGCTGAATCCATTGTCACCCATGTAGACAATCAGGGTATTTTCTTTCAACCCATTTTTATCGACATAGTCCAACACTCTTCCCACACTTTCATCGATCCCCATCAGTGTTTCCAAATAGCGACGATAGAATGTATCGAACGGAATATCTCCATGATACATGTAATCTACCCCATGCCATGAAAAGCGCTGCCGTCGAACCCACTCGGGGATGTCTTTGTAATTCACTGGCGTGGTGATTGGTTTTTCTCGATCTGAGAAATAAGGGCTGTCTTTGGTTGCTGTCAAGTACATACTTGGAGGTGTCACGACTGGAGTTTTGTCATGAAGGCCTTTATGCCGCTCTGCAGGTGTGAATTCAGCATGAACCGCTTTGTGGGATAGGTAGAGAAAAAACGGTTTGTCTTTTTCTGTTGCCTCGAGCCATTCCACTGCATAGTCGGTTAGTCGATCTGAAGTATAGCTGCCTTCCGGTTGTTTGACTTGCTGCCCATTGATGTTGAAAGTTGGATTATTATAAACACCCTGACCTCGAAAGCTTAACCAATAATCGAATCCAGCCTGTGGCTTATCGTCTTCATCGCCCATATGCCACTTGCCAAAGAAGCTGGTTTGGTAGCCATTCTTTTGAAGAATTTCTGGGAAAAACTTGGTACCTGCTGGTACAGGGGCCGAATTATCCACGATGGTATGCGTATGCGCATATTGACCGGTGAGAATGGATGCACGACTTGGTGAGCATAGGGAAGTGGTCACGAAAGCACTTGGGAAATGTGCCCCGTTGCTTGCCATCCGATCTAAATTGGGTGTTTCCAGACCTTCCACTGCGCCGGTGAATCCCATGAAATCGTAGCGATGATCGTCAGAAAGGATAAAGATGATATTGGGTCGCTTTTCTTGTGAAAAAGCCTGAAACATCAGGCTCATGCAAAGAAATAAGAAAGTGAATCTTTTCATTTGGATTAAATGATTTCAGGGTTATCAGCCTAAACTAAGCATAATATTCTTGATCTGATACTTCTGCCATCACAAACACATCGGACATCGGTCATCCGACATCAAACCAAAAGGGTCAAATTGATTTCCTAAGGTAAAGTTTAAAGGGGTTTTTAATTGGGATTTTATCTTCTTTTCCTAGGATTTGCTCCGCAATAGATCTCCCCATATGAACAAAATCTGTTGAGATTGTGGTGATTCCGTCCGCCAAAATCTCCTTTAGTGGAGTTTCATTATAGGAGATTATGCCTACATCCTGACCGAGTTTTAGATTCTGCTCTCGAGATTTCTTTACAATGTTTGCAAGGTCGGTTTCTGCCAGAACGATAAATGAATCACCCTTGTACAAAGGTTCATCATCGATTCCGTCAAGAATCAGATTATTGAAATTGTGGAAGTAGCAGAACCTTTTGAATCCATCTATAATCTCCCAAGGATACAGCTCTCCTTTTGGGAATACCAAAATTAAGCGCTCATATTTCCGTAAATGTATAATACCTGATTCCAAAGCCTCCATGATATCTCTTGCAAAATCCTGATATACTCCCGGAAACTCATTCTCATGATCTTTTACGTCCCGATCGATGATTAACAACTTATCCGAAGGGATTTTTTTGATAAGTTCATAGGCAGTTTCAGGACGTGAGTCTTCATCGTAAAAATGGGGAGCGACCACATAGAAATGATATTCTCCAAGATTCCGCTCTAATAGGCTTTGGAATAAAGTTCGATTGTAATGGTGAATCTGAAGATCAACTGTGGCTTGGTCACCTAGAGTCTCTATGATGGAGTAGTAGATGATTTTTTTGTAGGAACTTAGCTTGTTAAAGAGTAGGAGGACTTTGATTTTATTTTCCATATTGGTGGAATTCACATAAAACCCTTTTCCTCGTACGGAAGTAATAATTCCTCGATCTCGAAGCTCGTTATAGGCTTTCTCTACAGTATCCCTTGAGAGAAGGAAATCAAAGCTTGTTTCATTAATCGATGGAATTCGATCACCGATTTTTAATTCCCCTCGTTCAATATCCTCCAAGATTAGATTGACCACCTGCATGTACTTAGGTGTTCGTGATTCGGTGTGGATTTTTTCAGATTTATCAAGTAACATAGGCAGGTTGGGTTTATTTTAGGTCACTTCTTAGATTTATCTTGGGAACGCTGCGGCAAGTCCACCATCGACATTGAGCATATTTCCGGTACTCTTTGATAGCATTCCGCTCACAAATACAAAAGCTGCATCAGCGATATCTGAGGTCTTTACGCTTTCTTTTAGCAAGGTTCGATTAGCATAATAATCTGGCAGATCTTTCAATTCCACGCCATAGGCTTTTGCTCGATTTTCGGCCCAACCACCTTCCCAAATGTTTGAGTTTTCGATTACTGCATCAGGATTGATGACATTCACCTTTATTTTATCTTCTGCTAGCTCTGCTGCCATAAGTCTCGACATATGGAGTTGTGCTGCTTTTGCTGTTCCATAAGCTACGTTTTTTGGACCGGCTACCAAAGCATTTTTGCTGACAATATTCACAATAGCTCCTCCTAGACCTTGTTCTTTCATGATCTTGACACCTGCTTTTGAGACATGATATTGACCCATCACAAGAATATCATTGAGTCTCGACCAATCCTGATCGGTATGCTCCTCAAAACTCCGGCTTATGGAAATACCCGCATTGTTCACAATGATATCCACTCCTCCAAATCTGAGACAAGTAGCTTCAATTGCTTTTTCTAAACTTTCCGAATCAGTCACATCTAGTAATACTCCCAGAAATGCGTCCTTTCCATACTTACTTTGAAATTCTGCTTCAGCCTCTTTCAGTCGATCACCATCGATATCAGTGACTACCACACAGGCTCCTTCCTGGACATATTTTTCAGCTATAGCCTTTCCTATTCCCCCGGCACTTCCAGTGACCAAGGCAATCTTTCGTGAAAGTGGTTGCTCTTTAGGCATGCGTTGAAGTTTAGCTTCTTCAAGAAGCCAATATTCAATGTCAAAAGCTTCCTGTAGCGGTAAGGAGACATATTCGGAAACTGCCTCTGCACCACGCATCACGTTGATCGCATTGATATAAAATTCACTGGCTACTCGGCTTGTCTGCTTATTTTTTGCGTAGCTAAACATGCCCACTCCTGGCCAGATAATCACGACAGGGTTAGGGTCTCGCATCGCCGGGCTATTCGATCGCTTATGCTTTTCATAGTAATCCGCATACATTTCGCGATAAGCTCTAAAAGCATTTGCGATTTGATCTTTGATTGCTCTCGGATCAGTTAGATCTTGATCTGAAGGGATATCCAATACCAAAGGAGAAATCTTGGTCCTAAGAAAATGGTCAGGACAACTGGTGCCCATTGGGGCTAATTTTGAAAGGTCATGGCTGTTGATGAATTCCATTACTTCCGGAGCATCTGTAAAGGTCCCGACCATCAAGCTTTCTGAAGAAGCCAGACCTCTTAATAGTGGGGCAAGTTTGGCTGCTTGTGATTTTCGTGCTTCAGGTTCGAGTGATTTTGCTTTTGCTCCGCCAAAAACAGGGCGATTTTTTCCATAATTTTCGGCTAAATATTCAGAAGCCATTTCGATTACTTCTAGGCTATTCATATAGCAATCGTAGGCTGTGTCGCCCCAAGTGAAAAGACCGTGACCTCCGAGCATTATACCTCGGATTCCAGGATTATCATCCAGTGATTGCTTGAGCTGAAGTCCAAGGTCAAAGCCAGGTCGCTGCCAAGGAACCCATGAGATTTGACCTTTCCAAAGCTCCTGGGTGATTCGCTCGCCGTCTTTGGAGGCGGCAATAGCAATCGCCGCATCAGGATGCAAATGGTCAATATGTTTAAATGGTAGAAACGCATGAAGAGGCGTATCAATCGATGGTGCTTTTGAGGCTAGATCATAGATACAATGGTTGAAAAGCTCCACCATCTCGTCCTCAAATTTGAGTCCGCGATAGATGCCCTTCAGAGATCTCAACTTATCTGCATAAAGCCCCGCCAGTCCAGATTTCTTTAAGGTTCCTATATCCCCTCCAGAACCTTTTACCCACATGATTTCTACTTCTTCTTTGGTTAATGGGTCCTTTTCAAATGTTTTACAACTTGTATTTCCACCACCATAATTCGTGATTCTCAGGTCAGCCCCTAAAATGTTGGAGCGGTAGATCAGTAAGTCGACCTCTTTACCTTCAAGCTGGGATGCTTTCTCTGCATCCCAGAGGTAATTTACGTGCTTAAAACTCTTTGTCTCTTGGCTCATTGAAATTGGCGTTTTATTAGGGTGAATTTGTTAGAAATACAGTCGATATGCATCCTGTGCTGTCTTGAATTGGAATTTTTGATATGTACGCTAGATTTTTTTGTCTGGCGAGTTATAAATAAAATCTACTGGAAATTTCCCCCGATTCAAATTAATTCGGAGTTTCTCTTCAATACGCCAAGGACAGTACAGGATACCGAATCCTTCAGACTTATAGTATTTATAGAATTAAAGATCCACTATGCCTTCGACACTATTCAAAAAAGTAATTCAGGAAACTAATGAATACGAGCGGACTCCCGTGCCTGCCAAAAGTCTCAAGTCGAGTAACAGCTTCTTGGGGATGTATGCCGGAGAGCATACTGCCGGGACTGAGTTTGTGATCGGACCGCTCTTCGTCGCACACGGAGTTGCTGCCGGAGATTTGATCTTGGGACTTTTGATTGGAAATCTTCTAGCCGTTTTGAGTTGGGGTTTGATCACCGCTCCGATTGCAGCTCAAAAGCGGCTCACCTTATATTATCAATTGGAGCGAATCGTAGGAAAGCGACTCGTGATAGGCTATAATTTAATCAATGCCTTAATGTTCTGCTTTTTGGCAGGATCCATGATCGCTGTATCCGCAACTGCCGTGGGAATTCTATTTGGTTTACAGATGCCAACTCTTACCGACTGGATGCCTAGAACCTCAGGTTGGATTATTACCGTGGTAGTGATGGGGGCAGTGATTACGCTTGTAGCGATTCAAGGCTATTCCTATGTAGCTCGATTCGCAAATTTGATGGCGCCCTGGATGATTTTGATTTTTGTAGGGGCGGGATTGATTGGGCTTTCGCAATTGGGAGTGAATTCTTGGGATAGCCTAGTTTCTATTTCCAACGAGGTAATCTGGACAGGAATTCCCCTAGAAGGAATGTCCAAATTCACCATTTGGCACATCATCTTTTTCGCCTGGTTTTGTAATATGGCCATGCATATCGGAATGTCAGACCTGACGATTCTCCGTTATGCAAGATCATGGAAATATGGCTTTTTATCTTTTGCGGGAATGTTTATCGGGCATTTCTTCGCCTGGATTGCCTCGGGAATCCTATATGCTGTTTTTCTTCAGGCTAATTCTTCTTCGAGTGCTTTTGCTCCAGGAGAGATTGCTTTTCAAACCGCAGGAATCGCAGGGGCGGTTTGTGTGATCGTTGCAGGTTGGACTACCGCAAATCCTACCATCTACAGAGCGGGGTTGGCTTTGCAGGGGATTTTTCCAAAAACAGCCACCTGGAAAATCACTGCACTAGTTGGAGGAATTACCAGCCTTGCCGCTTGTTTCCCCGCTTTGGTAATGAAATTACTTGATTTTGTGGCTTTATATGGATTACTTTTGATGCCGATGGGTGCGGTAATATTTGCGGATTTCTATTTTGCGAAGCGATTTGATTTTCAATCTGAGCAAGCCTTGAACAACAAAAAAAGCTTCAGTATTCCTTCTTTTATTGCCTGGATTCTGACCCTGATTATTTGTCTTGGATTAAATCAATTTTATGGCTTAGAAATATTCTTCCTCGGACTTCCAGGTTGGTTTATTGCTGTGGCGCTATTTGTAGGCTTCTCTAAAATTTATTATCCATCTGCTAAATTGAAAATGGCATGAACGCATTTCTTAAAATTCTATCGTTTATTGGACTTTTACTCACGATGTTTCCACCTATTTTGATTTTTATGGGTAAAATTGATCTGGATACCACAAAATTATTGATGACCATTGGGATGATAGCTTGGTTTTCAAGTGCGCCTTTTTGGATAAATAAGAAGGAGTGAAGTGAGCAGTTCTCAGTAGACAGTTTTCAGTGAGCAGTGGGCATCCACGAAAGTTATCGGGAGCAGTGGGTAACTCTCCCTTGGAATTGAATCTTATTTTGGAAAATGATTTTGAATAAAGGGGCAAGAGGGATTTTCTGAAGACTGGAATTTTAAAATGTAAGTATGAAATCTGAAGTGAGAAAGCTGAAAAGGAAAGTCTCCAAAACTAAAGTGAGAAAGCAGAAAAAAACATGAACCACATAGTCACATAGATCTCATAGTTTTAGAAAAGATGCAGTGTTCAATTATTAAATTCCTTTAAAAGAGCGGCGTTTTCTGCGGTCACCTACCTTCTCGGTAGGCAGGTCTCTGGGAAAGGTTTCAAGGAGAGAATAATAGAAAATAAAATTATCCGCTACTTTGCCAATAGGCAAAAAAGACAAGAATATAATTAGTGCCAAATTGATATTTTGGCATTTCGGTCTTCTCTGCCTACCGGCAGGCAGGCAGGCGTCCTGGCTCTTCTGTCCCAATAAAGCAAAAAAAATAAGGCTACTGGTGCAATTGTGGATATATATCATTGAAAAAAATTAAGTCAAGAATTAATCATCACTAATTGAGCATGTCTAATTCAGTCAAACACCATCAAAAATCACTCGACCTATTCAAGGACCAACTTGAAGAAAGGCAAATTCATCTATCTGAATTGATTTCCAAAATCGCTGCTTTTCAGATTGCTGTTCCAAGTTGGGCGCTGGGTGCTGGAGGTACTCGCTTTGGACGATTTTCTATTGGAGGTGAACCTCGGAATTTGGAAGAAAAACTGGAGGACATAGGACTATTGGCTCGGTTGACCAAAAAGACTGATGCGGTATCCCTGCATATTCCTTGGGATATCCCAAAAGATGTAGCGGAAGTTCGTCAACAAGCTGCGGAAATTGGAGTAGGATTCGACGCGATGAATAGCAATACTTTTCAAGACTACGGGCAGCCGCTTTCCTATAAAATGGGTTCGCTCAGTAGTGCAAATCCAGCCATTCGAGCACAGGCTATAGCGCATAATATGGAAGTGATTGATATTGGAAAGAGTTTGGGCTCCAAAGGCTTGACCGTATGGCTAGCCGATGGGAGCAACTTTCCCGGACAGGCAAATTTTCGAAATGCCCTCCAATGGACCACCGATTCATTAAAAAAAATATACAGCGCATTGCCAGCCGACTGGAAGTTGTTGCTGGAATACAAGCCTTACGAACCTAATTTCTACCACACGGTAATTCCGGATTGGGGGACATCAGCCTTGATTTGCCGGCAGCTTGGAGATCGCGCTAAAGTGCTGGTAGACCTTGGTCATCACCTGCCCAACACCAATATTGAGCAGATTGTGGCCACGCTGATGCAACAAAATATGCTGGCGGGTTTCCACTTCAACGACAGCAAATACGGCGACGATGATCTGAGCACCGGTAGTATCAAGCCCTATCAGTTGTTTTTGATTTTCTGCGAATTAATCGCTGGGGGAGAAGATCAGGCGCAAGCATGGGAATCGATTTCTTGGATGATCGATGCGAGCCATAATGTAAAAGACCCATTGGAGGATTTGATTCAGGCGCTGGAGGCGATTTCACTCAGCTATGCAAAAGCCCTGCTAGTCGATCGGGCTAAACTTTCCATTTGCCAACTCGAAGGTGATGTGGCAGGAGCGCAGGAAATACTTCAGGCAGCTTTTCAAACGGATGTAAGAGCGCTTGTGCGTGAAGCCCGTGTCCAAAGTGGAGGCGAGTTTGATCCTTTTGGCTATTATCGATTGGAGAAAATCCGTGAAAAGCTGATAGCCAAAAGAGGAAAGAATTCGGTGTCTACGGGGTTGTAGGTCTTATTTTTTCAATAAAAGTGTCGCCCCGCTGGGCATTGGCGTTAACTTAAGCATAGATTGTTCTGAGATCCTCCTGATAATTTGATCTTTTTTTTCTTTTTTCATAGGAACAATACTTTGCCATTGTGGTGCTTATTATTCCCGGTTTACTTGG
>Ga0222706_1000146_pt1 | contig 20752 bp, 9 predicted proteins | sample AntAcemetage1572_FD_179829 | JGI IMG/M metagenome (GOLD analysis project Ga0222706, IMG submission 179829) | Saline water microbial communities from Ace Lake, Antarctica - #1572 | ecosystem: Environmental > Aquatic > Non-marine Saline and Alkaline > Saline | place: Antarctica: Ace Lake...
GGAATCAAGTCTTTGTCCTTAAATCCTTAAATCCTTTTCTCTCCATTGTTTCCATGATTGTATCAATGGGATCAGGCAAGACGATCGGGTTCTGTTCCTTTTTGTATTTATCAATTCAGGTAACCAACAACTCTACTTCCATTCCTTCTGCACTGTCAGCATCTGCTTCAAAAATCTAAGAAAGTCTTTGCACCTGTGTTCTAGTATTCCTGGGCTGTAGTTACCATCTTTTCCCACTTCATGATTTCAATTTGGTTTACGCTTTAAAATTGCTCGATGGTGTTAGCATCAACTTTGTCGTATTCTGAGTGGGTGAGTGGGTAGGTGGGTTCGGATGAATTTAATAAAGACCCATTGTCTTGGGAAACTTATCTGAACTATCAATCTGTACTTGCTTCCGGCTATGCTAAACAGCACCCGAGTATCTTTTATTGGATCAGCATCTGGAAAATCTTCTACCACGCCCAAAGGTCTTAACCAATCCGCATATTTGATGATGGATATCATTGTTTCTAAGCTTGATCTGGCATTCTGATACTTTTGATAAAACTGAATCAGATTTCTGACAGCTATGATTTTTCAAAGCAAGTCGTTTCAATAAACATTTGGAGATATTGAAAAATTTTCAATCTGAAAACAAACTGATGGATTGCGTTACCTAAAAAATGGAATAATTTAATTTACCTATGAATCTCCAACTCCGAACGCTACTGCAACTTTATCTCGTGTGAGAAGAAAAGTGTCTGAATCTATGCACTTTTGCTACCTCAAAACCCAACCTACATTCGAGTGAACCGCCGGATACAGCCTATCCCAATTTTTATCGGGAAGACCCGTGTACTGATAGCTATCTGAGGTGATGTGAGAGGCGCATCTCGCTTGAGAAATCTGGCGAGGCCATCTATTGGATTGGGCAATCATGCTTTTTCTTTTCTATAAGTTCGTTGGCTCAGACACACTCTCTGACAAGCTTTGGTTGGTTCGGCTGGCTTGCGCGGATTGGTAAAGTATGTGGCTCTTGAGCGTTGTATTCATGAGTTATCGTATTTCAATTATTTCTACCTCACTGTTCGTATCGCCTAATTTTACTTTGTCTCCAATTGTTTTTCCTTTTATTGATACGGCTAAAGGCTTCATAATATTCACAAATTGAACTCCATCAATAATTTCAGAACCATTCGTAGCATAGTCTACCAATTTCACTTTCAATTCCTTGTCGTTACCTAGGAACTTGATTTTAACCGTATTGTTAAGTCCAACTATGTTGTCAAAAAGAGATTTTTGTATGAATTCCTCTCTTTGTAAATTTTGCGGTTCGTCCTTTTTCGAATGCCGTTTAATTATTGACCATTCAGATTCGTAATAGCTATTATCAATGGGTTTTCCATTGGCTGTGAAACTTTGAAATACTAAGCGATTAATATCGCTGTGGATTTCTAATGGCAAAATCTTGTACTCAATTCTTTCAAATTCATTGTAAATGACTTTATAGCCTTGTAAATGAAGCTGTTCTCGGGTAGAAATTTTTTCTGTTAAATGAGCTTTGAATCTTCTACGACCATTCTCGTTAAAGTAAATTCCAACAATTTTTTCAGAGTCAACTGCCTGAATATGTACTAATTCGCCATCTTTATTCGACCCATTCATATATTCTTTCCCAATTCTTCTCGAAAGCAATGCGTGAATATGTACTTTATTTATGTGGCCTGATTGGTAGCATTGTAATAGAAAACCTGTCTGGTGAATTTCATGAATTGGAATAACATAGTCAGCTTCCAACGGCTTATCATCTGTCAGATGATATGAACCTGACTTAAATAGATTGAAGTATCGAAGAATTTTATTTGAAATTGGACTTGAATTAATCTGATGAAAATGTTCTATCTGAGTTTTTTCGTCATCTGTATTAATGTCCAACCCTGAACTTTTCATCTCAATTGAATCATCCGTATTTACTTCCCTTTCTTTTTTTGAATTTGATTTTAGATAATCAAAATCTCTAACAGGTTCTCTTTCCTTTTCTTCAATGATAGGAATCATGTTCCAAAATGGTTCTAATGCTTTTTCTCTACTGGTGTAATATTCATAGCCACGCACTCTGAAAAATTGCCAACCACACCTCTCAAGTACTTTCTGACGCATTATGTCATTTCGATACTGTTCTGGGCCATGCCATTTATCACCATCACATTCTATCGCTATTTTAGTACCATCAGGAAGTAGAGCTACCATATCAATTCTATAGCGACCTTTTGCTACCTCGTACTGAGGGATAACGCTGAGCTGTTTGCTGATAATATCATTGTACACGTCAACTTCAAACCAACTGTCGAAAGGATCAGGTTGTGTTCCCATTCGTCTTTTAATTGGTGTGTTGAAAATCGGTTGGTACGAGTTGTAATTTTTGAAATGGTCTAATAGTTTGTATCGCAAGTCATTCGTGTTATTTAAATCGTCCAACTGTACCGAATGGAATAACCATATTTGTTCTTTGGCACGACTTACTGCTACATTAAATCGTCTTTCGTCTTCTGGTTTCACAAGTGCTGATCTATTGTGATTGTGAGCAGTTATTAAGCTCAAGAAGATAATATCTCTTTCATCACCTTGGAAGGAGGATGAGTTTCCGCAAACAATTTTACGTTTATGAAATTCCTTTTCTCCAATTCTTTTCAAAAGTAGGTTTTCAATTAAGCTTGCTTGTTGATTTCCTTGGAGAGTTATTACTCCGATTGTCTTTCCATTATAGTTTTCGTCTTCAACTAATTTTCCAATTTTTTCAGTAATGTGATTTGCCTCTGGCTCATTGATTATTCTTGCACCTGTACCTTCTGTATAACCATTTGAGCAAAACTCTGTAACCAATGGTTTAAGACGATTTTCTGAATACTGTTTAAGAGGGTAAAGTCCTTTTCCCTCAGGAGCATAAAAATGACGGTTTGAGAACTCAATTATTTCAGGCATACACCTGAAATGTTCTCTCAGTACCGTAACTCCATCACAGAAAAATTTGGCATGGTCAAAAAAGCTGAACTCTGTTCCGTAATAATCTGAAAAAGGAATTCCATTGAGATGACGTTTTATGTGTGGTGTCATTATATTGGCATCAACACCAACATATTCAGGAGAAGTCTGCTTGTCATCCCCAACAATTATAATGTTTTTGCAAATGTAGAGCAGGAATATTGCATCAGGTCCGAGTTGACTGGCCTCATCAATTATAACATAATCGTACATTTCTTGTGCCGGCTGAATAGTTTCAGCAACCTTGTATAAAGGCATAATCCAACATGGAATAGAATCTTTACAATGTTCCATTTCTTGTTGGGCAATTTTCCTAAACTTCATTGCTCTTTTGCCTTTACCGGTCTTACCAATTTTCCTTACCGCCATTACCCATGCGTCTAAATGCTGTCTTAAAGAGCGGTTTTGTTGAAGACCTTCAACAACTTTACACCATGCTTTCTTTGATGCAAGTTTTGCAGTGACTCTTCTTTCTTTTTTTTCTAGTTCGCTGAGGCTTTGAATGAGTTGATTTTTGTAATTGATATCCATCAGCTTATCAAGTTGATGTTGTGCGTTTCTGAAATATATAGCTTGCTTTAATTCTAAAATTTCATGTTCTTCAAAGTTTCCTTCATTAATACGTTGGAGTAGTTCTGGGAAATTAATCTTTATCTTACTTTCCTGAGTTTGGAATGCATAATAATTACTGTAGCGATTTTTAGCTGCCGTTAATTCCTGTAAGCACGCTCTGTATGATTCAGGATCGATAGTTTCAAATGACTCAAAAATCTTATCTCTAACTGGGTGACTTTTTTTTTCTGATAGAACTGCTTTTGATTTATTAATTTCCTCTTTAAGGGCTTCTGTTTCTATGAGCAATTGGTTGAAGTTTACTTCAATTATTAAATCTTTAACCTCAAGAATATTAACCCTATTAATATTTAAGGAAGGTATTTCAGGAATTTTGGACTTTAACTCTGAAGCACTATTTAAAAGATTTAACAACCTGGTAATATTCTCACGAATTTCGGAATGGTAATTTCGCTGGCTTGTGAATTTTTTATTACCAAAAGGTTCGTCCCAAATTTCTGCTAATCCTTCAAAATCCTGTTTTAGCTCTAAATCTGTGGCTACAACTTCAAACTCTTTGATTGTGTCGCATGGGCTCCCGTTTACTAAGACATTTCCTATGAAATAAAGCCTTTCATTTATTTCTGATGGTAAAAATGATTTTTTTAGTTTGAACATGAGCCCAGACAAAGCATTTCCTCCCTTGAGATAATTTAGTAAAATCTGTGCATCATATTTTAATTGCTTTATACTCTTGTTCTGTAAATATTTAATTTCTATATCTCTATCTATCTTTTCAAGATCATATTCTCGGATTTTTTTAAAGATCTTATCAGACTGTTGGATTTTCCGAGTCCACTTTTCTTGTTGATTATTGAAATAGCTTTCAACAACATCATCTTTAAAGGAAAGATTAATCAATTCAATTTTGTTGAATACTTCCATCAGCTGAGAAAGAAGATTTTTTAATATTTCATAATTTTGAAAAAATATTGTACGCTGATTATTTTTGTCTGGATAATTCTCTAATAATTTACTTAATTTTTCTTTATACATTATTAAATTTTCTACAGAAATTAATCTTTCTATTTTCGGTATTTCATAATAAAATTCACCGAGATCAATATTTTGGTAGTACTTTGTATTTTGTATAAACACCTTAACATCCTCTAACATTTCAAGACATTGTATATCCTTAAATGGGTCTTTATACCATGCATACTTCTTTTCATCTTGCTCTAATTGCTCAGCAATTTCAGTTAAGGTTCCCTTGTACCGCTGGTTGATTTCCTGCTTACGTGTTGCTTTCTCTTTAATCTTGACAAGACTATTTGAGGTCTCAGCCATTAATTCTCTTATTTTCTTTAATTCCTTTTCAAAGTCTTCTATCTGCGTTTTGTATTGTGTAAGATTCGCTCTTGAGAGCTCATCATTTATTGCATTTACGCTTGATTGGAGATCTTGGATAGAAGATGAATCACCACTTAACAGGTTTACTACCAAATCCTGAAATTCAGGTGGAAGCTTTTCTTTTAAAACTTCTAAAGCTCTTTTTGTATATGCTGTAATTAATACTTTTTTTCCATTTGCAAGTAGATGACAAATTAGATTGGCGATAGTATGGGACTTTCCTGTCCCTGGAGGGCCTTGAACAAGAACCTTATTATTCCTTCTGGCTTTTTCAACTATCTCTAATTGTTCGTCATTGTATTCCTTCGGAAAAAATATTGTTTCAATTTGCGAGTTGACTGAACTATCGGAAGCTATGGTCTCAGATTTGGCATTTGGATGTATTCCTATAAGGTCATTGATTGTGGGAATATCAAGGTCATCTTCGGCATTTTCAATGTTCTCCAAAATCTTTTCATATAAGGCAGTAAAGCTTCTAGTATTCCTTTTTCTTAATAACAAAGCAGGCGAATATGTGATATTTGGTTTTGAAGGAATATTACCAGGTTTTTTAGTTAATCGGGTATAGCTCCCATCAGGAGATACCCTTTCCGCAAACATTTGTAGAGCATCTTCTATATTGCTAAAAATGGTTACAATATTTTTCTCTTTAATATAGTTCTCTACAGCTTTTTCAGCATCAATGATATTTTGTGAATCAAATTGCCCGGATAAATCAAGGATTGCGTCAGTCTCAATTTGTGGGCCGGACTCCAAATTCGGCGAGATTGAAATTTGTGAGTCCTTTTGAGCGTGCTCGAAGATAATATCAACTCTTTGAGTTAAAATATGTCTGAAGATCTTCGGACTTTCGTCATTCTGCTTGAAGTTCAATAGCCCAACACCAACTACCAATTCATACTCCTCAGCAAACTGTTGGGTTTTGTTGAATATTCGAAAAAGTTGTTTGTAAACAGCGTTTAATTTTTCATACTTATCTTGTTCAGCTGTGTATACTTTTGTTCTCTTCTTATATTCTATCAGGTCATCAATCCATTTTTTATCTATGTAGAGCTCTAATTCTTTTTGTATCAATGGGTAATCTTCAATTGAAACCGTTTCTTCATTGACTACAAGAGATTCCTTTAATTGGGGTTCTGCATCTTCGTTTAGTAATGTTTGTTTGTTAATCCATTTTTCCAAGTTTTCGGTAAGTTCGGGTAACTCTGGTTTTGTTGGCTCTTTTGGCTTTCTTACTTTTATCCAATACTCATTATCCTCTTTGAAGTCAGGTCTGATAATGTTTTCAAAAAGCACATTTTCGGGAATATCATTAAGCCAAAACTTTTCTGGATATTGTATTTCTTGAGCTTCAATGTCACGGACAGGGTTACTCCTAAGTTTCGAGAACTCTTTTAGGTAATTAAATATCTGTTTGTATTTGTCCTTTTTCATTTTACTTGATTCTACCTTTGCCAATTTATAATTTTCCTGTCGAGCGCAGGCAAAAATTGAGGCGCTTTCGGTTTTTTTTATTGGCTTTGTATTTCTGCAAAACCAAATGTGCCTAAATTTGCGTTTTGCTTTTCAGCAATTGCACAAATTACTTATTACTATACCTCTTGTATGTCTATCGAATAGATTTGGCAGGTAAATGCGCCTTTGGAGTCGTTTATATTTTCACAGATCGTCAAATGGACTCCTAATTTTTTAAAAATTCACCTTCTTTTCTTTCCATCGTACCCACAGATATAATCGAATTCCTTTCCAAAGCTTGAAACGCTGCATGCTTCAGCATTCTATCGCTCAAACCGATTATCCAAGAGCCCACTCTTAAGTCGGATTTCCGGAAAACGATCCTTTTTCTGGGAAGATAAAGCCAAAAGTCTGTTTGTCCTCTTTACCTGTGTCTTCATATCCAAAAGATAAGGTATAAAATGGATTTTTAGTACTCGTTACTTGGGTCTGCTTCAATAATTTGAAAAAGATGTTGGGTGACGGGTGTTGGATGTTGGGTGTCCGGTGTTTGATGCCGGGTGAAAGATGTTTGGTGCTGGGTGTCCGGTGTTTGATGTCGGATGATGGATGTCGGGTGATCGATGTTTGATGCTCGATGCTGGATTGCAGATGCCGTACTGGCCTAATAGAGTCAGTTCTTGATTGATATTTTGCTGTTTTCTGCTAAGTTCTCTGAACATGCGAAGCGCTGTTTTAGAGCTGAAGGTTTCCTAGCTACGGATTTACTTTTTCTGGTTTTCCGGTAAGCTTATAGGTTTGATTCAGGACTTCAAGAGGCAAGCCTATCAATACAGAAAGGTTTCGGATTATATCAATTGTCAAGGCTCTTTTTCTGTTTATCAGAAGGCTGACAGTTGTTTTACAGCCAATGGCTGGAATCAAGTCTTTGTCCTTAAATCCTTAAATCCTTTTCTCTCCATTGTTTCCATGATTGTATCAATGGGATCAGGCAAGACGATCGGGTTCTGTTCCTTTTTGTATTTATCAATTCAGGTAACCAAGAACCCTGCTTCCATTCCTTCTGCACTGTCAGCATCTGCTTCAAAAATCTTAGAAAATCTTGCATGTGTTTCCTAGTATTCCTGCGCTGTAGTTAGCGCCTTTTCCCACTTCATGATTTCAATTTGGTATACAGTTTAAAATTGGTCGATGGTGTTCGCATCAACTTTGTCGTATGCTGAGTGGGTGAGTGGGTTCGGATGAATTTAATAAAGACCCATTGTCTTGGGAAACTTATCTAAACTATCAATCTGTATTTGTTTACAGCGATGTTAAACAGCTACCGACTATTTTTTACCCGATCAGCATCTGGAAAATCTTCTGCCAAGCCCAAAGCTTTAAACCAATTTGCATGTTTGATGATGGACACCCATGTTTCTAAGCTTGATCTGACTTTCGGATGCTTTTGATAAAACTGAATCAGATTTCTGATAGCTATGATTTTTCAAAGCAAGTCGTTTCAATAAACATTTGGAGATATTGAAAAATTTTCAAACTGAAAACAAACTGATGGATTGCGTTACCTAAAAAATGGAATAATTTAGTTTATTTGAGAATCTCCAACTCCGAACACTACTATAACTTTATCTCGGGTTAGAAGAGAAGTGTATGAATCTATGCACTTTTACTATATCAAAACACAACCTACATTCGAGTAAACCGCCGTATACAGTCTGTCCCAATTTTTATTGGGAAGACCCGTACGGCGATAGCTATCGGCAGTGCTCTGACTCGCAGACTATAAGCTTATAAATCAGGGACGTCTACTAGACTGTGTATAGTTACTTATTCAATTCATAGCGGTTTTCCAAGAATTTCACTTTTTCATTCCATTCATTTGTATCTATAAGAGGATTTAAAAAATCATCTTTTACAGATCCAAATAAAAAGACATTATCCAATTTTCCATCATTATAGTTCCAAATTATATATTCCAATTTAGGGTTTTGGAAAGCTGATGCAGATCGCGACTTTCAACTTTGCGGTGTGCTGAACTTCAAAACCGATTATTTTCTGTTGATTGTTCTGGAATAGTTACACTGCTTTGCGAATCTTAATTTTCGCGTGTATTATCTGAATTCAAGAGTTAATAGTTGATAAGAATATAGCAATCAGTACAGTTATGATATTTTACTCGTTATACATTTTATCTATAAGCTCTTTGTATTTCTTCTGAATAACTTTTCGTTTTAGCTTTAAAGTTGCTGTAATTTCTCCCGCTTCGATACTAAATTCCTTTGGTAGCAAGCTGAATTTTTTAATTTTCTCGAATACCGAAAAATCTTTTTGTAAGGCTTCAATTCGCTTTTCAAACATCTCTTTAATTTGACTGTTGCTAATCAATTCCTCGATATCCTTGTAAGCGATTTTATGCTCAATGGCATATTTTTTTAAATTCTCAAAACTTGGAACAAACAATGCAGTTACATATTTCTGTCGGTCACCTATCACTGAAATTTGTTCAATAAAGGCATCGTTTATCAATGCCAGTTCTAGTTTTTGAGGTGCAATATATTTTCCGCCAGAAGTTTTCATTAAATCTTTTATTCTGTCGGTAATAATTAGATTCCCTTTTTCATCTATCATTCCAGCATCACCAGTTTTAAACCAACCGTCTTCAAAAACTTCTGCAGTTTCTTTTGGTTTTTTATAGTACCCTTCCATTACGCAAGGTCCTTTTACCAAAATTTCATCGTTTGCTCCTATTTTTATTTGAGTGCCATGAATCGCTTTTCCAGCAGAATTGAATTCGAAATGCTTATATCCAAATAGCGAGACAGTTGCTGTAGTTTCAGTTAGGCCATAGCCGCATTTAATGTTCAAACCAAAAGAATGAAAAAAGGATACCATATCTGCAGCTAAAGGTGCTCCTCCACAAGGCATGAATTTTATACGTCCACCAAAAACTTCTCTTAATTTACTCAACACTAACTTATCTGCGATTTTGTGTTTCAAGTTTAAAACTAATGGTACTTTTATATCATTTCGTTTGTATTTGTTATGATAGGCGTTTCCAATACCCAAAGCCCAACTCGCTAATTTCATTTTGGCAGGCGAAGCTTCTTTTCTTTTATCTTGAATTACAGCAAAAATTTTCTCGAAAATACGCGGCACCGTACACATCACTGTTGGTTTTACCTCTACTAAAACCTTGGCGATTAACTTTGGATTTTGGTTAAAATATACTTTTATGCCTCGGTGCAAACAAAAGAAAACCCAGCTTCGCTCATAAATATGACTCAACGGCAAAAAGCTTAGTGAAGAATCTTTTTCTGATACATCTAATTCAAAATCGTGCGCTACCAGTGACTGTATAAAGTTTGTATGATCTAGCATGACACCTTTTGGTTCTCCGGTAGTACCTGAAGTATAAATAATACTTGCCAAATCGGTTGATTCGCATTCCTGATATCTTTTTTGAAGTTCGGCTTCAACAGTTTCATTCGTATTTAAGACTAAAAAATCATTTAAATGAATGGAGTTCTCGTTTTTCTCGATCTTGATGTCTTCGGAAAGACTAACTATGTATTTTAAGTGGCTATTAGTTTTTGAAATTTGCAGTGCTTTGTCATATTCTGCCTGAGCACCCACAAAAACCAAATTTATTTCAGCATCGTTGACGATATATTCAACTTCGTTTTTTGAATTTGTTGCATAAATAGGAACTGTCACCGCCCGAATGCTCATTATGGCAATATCGGCTATAATCCATTCAGGCATGTTTTCAGCGAGTATGGCAATATTTTGATGTTCCTTTATTCCATAATTCAATAATGCTTTTGACAGGTTTTGAATTTTGTCTCCAAAATCCGTCCATGAAATCCCAACCCAGATTTTCAATTTGTTATCCTTGTAATAAATCGAATTTTCCTCTTGATATTGCAGTACTTTGTTTCTTATTTCTCTGCCAATATGATTATTGTCCATTTATAATTTTGCCTTTTGTGTTTTAAAACCTTACTTATTTGTATTGCTGCAAAGTTACGGGTATTTATTGCGATTTGAGAAGGGTAAGCGGAATATAAAAACTACTTGATTGCTACACTAGTTTTGTTCGTTCTCAAGGCAAACGTATTCGTTTTTATAAAAAAATAGTTATACTGTCCTCCTACTTATCTTACGATAACCCCATAAGTGTTGCCGGACCTATAATAGGTTGTCCCGATACTAATCAGAATCCGATACAGTACCTAATGCGGGGTCAAGTTCTGAAATAGCTTGACACAGTTTAGATAAAAATTGTAAACCTGTACTCGGACAAAATAAAGGATTTGGAAAGATTCTGTGAAAATTCGCGGAGACAACTAGTAGCAGAAATGCTGGCTGATGCGATATCAAAGGAACAAGCAAGAACTATTTATGGGATCAAAAGTAAATCTGTGATCTCGGAATGGATAAGAATTTTCGCTGGTCTTCCAAGGAATTTAGGACCCGTCCTGGGCTTGTAGCTCAGGGCCGTCTACTCGGTGTGTGCTGTGTAAGTGATGATAAAGATGCGTGCAGGTCCCTGAGTGAGGGTTTTTGGTAAAGCTTATCAAACCACTTCTATGATGTATTTGCGGTGGCAAGGATGTGTGAAGCGATAGCAGAAAAGGCTGTCTAAACAGTCAGGTAAGGATAGAAGAGATGGGCGAAAGCGAACGATCCGATGAAGTGACGAAAAGACCAGTCGTTGTCAAAATCTGAGCTATATCGAGCGGTCGGAGCCGAGTATAGCGGGTACCTGATTGCTGTCTATTCGGCAAGCGTTTTAAAGAGGTTATGACTTCAATCAAGGCTTTATCATGGAATCACAGGAAACCTATCTGTTATGCGAAAAGGAAGATACAAGCAGGAAATACCTGCAAGTTGATTACTGATGAGCACATAGGTGGCGGATGAAGCTGTAGTACTGAGCAAATTTCTGTAACGGGAGCGGGGCGAAGGGCTTCAATTAGGCAATTTTAATTTAAGACCAACTTAACGATTTAAGGACGATTTTTAAAGAACAGACAAAATCGGTGCAGTTGACCGACTGCAAATAAGAGCCGTATGAATCGAGGGATTTAGGTACGGTTCTGAGAGAGGTTTAGGGGTGGAATTCCCCTTTACCCACTCGAAGGCAGCTGGCCATTCTGGGTCTATCCACTTTTTTATTTTAATAGGTACCAGTTTCAATCTTGATAAAGAAGTTGTCTTCACCGTCGATATAGCTACTGTTGCACATCATTACGTTGTCACATAATAAAAGTCTTCCGTACAGTTGTGGGATTATCGATGTTGTCCGAAATTTATATAGGCCGTTTTCATTTACAACTAAGTCAATGTCCCAAGTGAATTCTCCGATGGCATCTTTGTCTATTAGAATTCCAGTGCCGTCCGCATTGAATTGAATTTTAAGTCCTTTTGACACTATGCCATTTTGATATGGCTTTGTTGTCTCGCCACAACACTCAACGTATTTCCATTCCCAAAGTCCAACGATTTTATTCTTTGTTGTCTCGTAACTCCAATTGCTTTCCTGGTGACATTTCCAAATGCTCCCGTAGTCATACATTGGATTTTGATTATCGTCACATCCTTGTCCGACAAATAGCGTTGTCGTGATTAACAAAGTTAGGATTCTGCGTTGCTGTCTCATATGTCTAAATTTTTTTGAATGGCTTGCTGGCAAGGGTTTGGCGCTTGGCGAAATAGCGGATTTCAAAGCACTAAACTGTCTGCCAGTACTGAACTTGATACGAAGCACAAAGCTTGATTTAAGCACTGAACCGCCAATTTCTTGTAGCTGCTGTTGGCGGCAGCCTTACTTTTCAAGCGAAGAAGGTCAGTATCAAGGTTCGCACTGTTAGAATATGTTCTTACTAATTCTCCAGTCATCGCTTAAAATATTTTGCCAATCAGTTTGGTCAAGTAAAAACCATTCACCTGTTCTTCGTTTTGAGTCAAAGAGAGAGTGTAACGCTCGTTCTGTTTTTGTCCCGCTTGCTCTGAAAAAGCCAACTATGTCAAGTGGTTCAGGATTTCCTGTCTGCAATCCAGCAACTCTGTTTTTAACTGATTGCTTTTCGTTCATTCCTTTCTTTTGCTCTGTCCAGCCAATTTTGAAGTTGTTAGAGTTACGCTGTCGAATGACATAAATCAATCCCACGGGTGTCTCGTCAAGGAAGAGTTGGAAAATGTGATTCTTAGTTTTCTCATAGTTACGGTATGAGAATAACCAATTACTAAAAATCTCCTTATCAGATTCGCTTCTGTTCAAAGCATCGGTTTTAGCATGTTCCATTATTCTCTCAACATCCTTTGTGCTTTTGATTCGTCTTTCAATCTCAGGTTTGTAACGCTCAATGGCTTTTTGCAAATCACGCTCAACAATGTAAAGCCAATCTATGTCAGTGAAATACCCAATGCGAATCTTTAAAAGAGGAGAATATCTTAAACCATAATTGTCAAATAAAACTACATCGCTTTTTGCAGTTGGGTCTTGGAGAAATTTTGGTGGAAGACAGTTTATGTAACGAAGTGAAGCATTCCGATATTCGTTATCTCTCAATCCGTAAGGTTTATCAATCTCATCTGAATTTTCCTCTTGAAAGGTTTCGTAGATTTTATATTTCTCCTTATCTTTTTCACCATTTAATACCGAATCAAAAAATTCAACGGTTTCGTCAAGAACTTTGTATTTGTCGGAATACGCTTTTGAATAGTGGTTTTTTATAACCCTCTTTGCCTCGGATAAAATTGGGGAGTAGATGTAATCGTCTAAATATTCTTGCAAGAGCGGTTGTGATAAATAAACCGCTGCAACCCAGTTAACCACTTGCTTTTGAATTGTCTGAAGGTCGTTGTACTTAAACCAGTCATAAAGTTCCTTGTCAATTTCAAAAGTGAAAACTTTGTAGGTAACTCCGAAACTGAAAACTCCTGTGTTAATGGCTTTGTGAAGTTCTTCAAGAATTTCCCACTCCATCTCCTCACCAGGAAGGAAGTTTCTTTCAAGGTAGCAGGTCCGCAAGTTTTGAACATTTTTTATTCTTTCTAAAAACTTGTCCTTTTTAAGTTTTGCTTCTTGGTGAATGTTCGGATTTATTAAAGTCAGTTTATCCATTGTCATGTTTGTTTAAAGCTCGTCAGTTCAAGGTTAGCACTGTCTCCAAAAGGTTACCGCTAAATAACCTATTGCTATACCTTTTGAATGTCTATTTGCCCGATATGGACGAGTAGATGCGCTTTTGTGATTTTTTATTTTTTTTACGATTCCTCAAATGGACTCCTAATTTTTTAAAAATTTACCTGCTCTTCATTTCATTGACGCTACAGATATAATCGAATACCCTACCAAATGCTTGAAATGCTGCATGCCTGAGCTTTCCTTCGCTCAATCCGATTATCAATGACATTTATTCTTAAGAAGTGTTTTCTGAGCACAGCCCTTTTTCGAGAAGATTAAACCAAAAGGCTATTTATCTTTCTACTACCTGCATCTTCATAACCAAAAGATAAGTCATAAAATGGATTGTTAGTACTCGTTACTTGGAACTTCTTCCATAATTTGAAAAAGATGTTGGGTGACGGGTGTTGGGTGTCCGATGTTTGATGCTCGATGCTGGATCACCGATGCCAGTTCTTTGGTTACTGAGGACTGCTTTCTGCAAACTGAATTCTGCCTTCCGAATATTGTTCAACCCGTATTACATCGATGGTAATGTACTATCGAAATGTGAAGTGAGATCTGTATTGATTTGCTCCTGTTACCGGATATAATTCACCAGACTTTCATCTGTCTCAAAATACAAATGGTAATGCTTGCTGCAACCGGGGTTAAAAGCTGATTTGCAATTGGGGCAGGTGTTATTTGAGTTTTGATAATCGCTGATGCTTAGCTCAGTTCCACAGACTCCACAAAGAATGGCCTTGGTGTCAAATTCGACCTTTGGCCAGACGCTTGGCGCATGATCTGCAGTTTCCTCATGACAGGAGAAGCATGGGAAATACTTCTCACAACAATGAAATTTGATGGCGATGATATCCAGATCCGAGTGCCAATGCTGACAGCGTGTTTGTTGATCTACGGGCTTACCGAAAATATTGATTCCTTTGATTTCAGATCTTACCACAGAAAGGAGTGGAGCTTGCTGCGCCAGAACTTGGCTGGAAAAAAGGATTAAGAAGGAGAGGAGAAGGGTTTTCATTGGGGAGATTGGCTGCTGTGATTTGCTTTGAGAGTTGAAAGATATTAATTCGAATTAGAAATAAAGATCAAAAGATACATCTGGTAGAATTCTCATAATTGCTAATTTCAAGCAAAAGTAACATCTGTTGAGCTATGCTCGAAGATATCGAAAACGAATAATAGCATTACATGGGTCACACTTCATCGGTCATTTTTTACCTTTTATGACAAGTAGAAAATTAAAGCGGTATTCTCCTAATGGACTAGAATTAGGTAAAAACTTACGGTGAATACTTTTAGATATTCTTTAAATTATCGCCAGATTCACGGTAATGAATTCTGTTGGACTGGATCTAAAATTCAATTCGTAATTCCCAATTCTAGTAGGAATAAATTTATAATTAGTCGTCCGTATCGGAAGGTCTTGTGTACAAATACATCCTTGGTACTTGGCTTCTATTTCGATGTTTTTAGTAGTATTATTTTGAGTTTCAATGAATTTTCCAAATCCGCCACAACCATTAAAAACTTGAAAACTTACTTCAATAGTAATCGTCGCGTTAACCGATCCTGTGCTTGGTGAATTGACAGAAGTCACATATTCTATTTTATTTGAGACACATGCTCCTTCTTTCTCTTGATCAAGATCACAACCTTGATCAAGATTACAACTGCTTAGAATTCCAAAAACAATTACGGATACGAACAGAAGACTATTTTTTATTTTCATGTCAATTTGATTTGCGGCCTGTATTCAGCTTAAGTATTGATTTGACTTTATAATTTATGTGTATCCTCATATGTGCACGTCACGATTTAAAACAAAATCTTGATTGGAATAGGATCAAATTCCCCCTTTTTCAAAGGGGGCTTAGGGGGATTTATCATATCAAATCAGCAATAAATTTGGCTGCGTGCAACAGAACGGATACTCATATTATAATTTATGTATATCCGAAATTGCACCAGCAGCCTAATTTTCTCAGGAATTCTAGCTATATGGTGTTATTTCAGTCCAAAATAGATCCGAGGGATTGAAGCAATTAATACTTGTCTGCCGAGGTGGAACTCTCGGTCCCGATAACTATACGGTACTGGGATAATGCATATAAAATAAGAACGAAGCCCTGACCCGATTACTATCGAGGAGGGCGGAACTTCATAGTTTCACCCTTTCAGGGCTGTAGTGCAGTTATTTATTCGCTTCCCTGCACTGCGTACAGGGTTATGAATCGTTCAGCTCCTTCAGAGCCAATAAAGATGAGACTTTGAATTCTTAATTAAAATCAAATTTTCCTAAATTTTATATCGCTTTCATCGCGCTACTGATGCCATTGCGGATAATCATTTTATGAATTTACTTTTGCCTATGAATACGGGAAAATTGATTTTGGCATCAATCAAAATTATGATTTAGAAGTTCAACTACAAAGGCAAATACATTCTTTGTAGACGGCAAACTTTTGAAATTGTTACATTCGATAATGGATAATTCTTGACAATCCTATATGTATAAATTGATTGGTACTTTTTAATTGGTTGATCTATGGTTTAGCTCGTTCAAACCTTTTCGATTACAGCTGACTGTCTTTCTGGTAAATCGTCCTGCCAATCTAAGAAAAGAGAGAAATAGCATTATTTATGCCAGTTACAACTAATCAGGGATGTCTCAAAAAAGCCTCAGGATTATTTAGGAAGTTTTTGAGAATGGAGAAATGCTCCGTTTCTTCCTAATTGACTTTTTCGATATTTTCTCCAAACTGAAATACCCTCGCATTAGGAAGCGTCATCAGAATCGGGAGTGGGTGGCGATTATAAACTGACAACTGTGATTTACTGCCAGATTTTTGATCAGGCAGAAATTGCCAATTGACGCTGTGGGGATAGCACTGCTTCTGGTTCGTCAATCAGGTAAATGCCTTCTGGCAATCTACCTTCCAAGCCCTCTAAGAAACCTTCGCCGTGAGCTATTTCCATCAGGTTCCCACACTTCCGAATTAGCACATCTTTTTAGCCTTGTACAGCGCCCACAGCCAATTTCAATCCCGAACAACTCAATCTCTTTTCGAAGTCTACGATGTCACCTTTCAGTTCATCGTCCAGATTCCGAAGTCGCTTCACAAAGCCAAAGTAGTCCTCAGCTCGAAAGAAAATGCCATATTAAGCTTTATTTGTCTATTGTGTAATGATGTTTCTACCGTAGGATTTTTCCTTATCCAAGGAATCGTCACTTTCCAAATCTGTGTTGCCAATGGAATTTCTGTAGTGTCGAATTGCAAATTCGAGGATAGGAGCACGGGATTACAAATCCCGAGCAGCGTCGGAGTTTAGTAGCACGGGATTACAAATCCCGTACAGCGGAGTTATCCAATCAACCTACTCCGGTTTGGCTACAAAGCCTGCCTTTATTACTGTTTTGAATACTTCCTCGGCGCTCATATCTTCAGATTCAACAGTCAATAGACGATCATCACTTTTTAAATCCACTTCCCAAGACTTAATTCTGGGTTCAGCATTGAGTATGGGACTGACCTTTGCAAGGCAATTGCTACAAGCGATATTGGTTTTGAATTTTTGAGTTTTCATTTTTTGAAATTATAAAATTTGAAATATTGATAGTTACAAGGTTAAGAAGTATAAAGAATAACGGTTGTTTATTTAACTAATATCTTTATAACTCTCATTTGTTATTAGGTTTTGGTGTAAAATACTTGATAATTTTTATTCTAGTTTCGATGTTCTTGGCTCTCGCATCTAGATACTATAGTTCATCTTCTGTTATTAATCTTGGTTCACGATTATCGATTCTTGGCTCTTGATACTTGTGTCTAGCTACTTTCTTCTAATCTTGGTTCTCGACTCTAGACTCTAGATACTAGATTCGTTTGCTTTTCAAACGTAGGCTATTCAATACCACCGAGACCGAACTAAACGCCATCGCTGCTCCCGCAATCATCGGATCTAAAAGGAATCCATTGATTGGGTAAAGAACCCCTGCAGCAATGGGAATCCCTATCAGATTGTAGATAAATGCCCAAAAGAGATTTTGTCGGATGCCATTGACAGTCAATTTGGAAAGGTTAAAAGCCTTTGGAATAACTGCTAAATCTGAAGAAATGATAGTCATCTTGGCCACATCCATGGCGATATCCGAACCATGACCCATCGCAATACTGACATCAGCTTGCGCCAAAGCTTCCGAATCATTGATGCCATCACCGACCATTGCTACGATTTTGCCTTTGGCCTGAAGTTCTTTGACAAATTCTGATTTGTCTGAAGGCATGACCTCGGCCTGATAATCAGTCAAGCCAACTTGCTTGGCCACCGCTGCGGCTGTCTGCTGATTGTCACCGGTGAGCATGTAAACGGTAATTCCTTTTTCTTTTAGCTTTTCAATAGCGGATTTTGAGCTGGCTTTAATTTCGTCGGATATGGCAATTACTGCAAGAACAGATTTCTCATTGGCAAAGAATACTACTGTCTTGGCTTCATCGCTCCATGTTTTTGCCAAGTCATTTAGCTCAGAATTCACTGAGATACCATTAGACTCGATCAGTTTCGCATTACCTACCAGAAACTTTTGATCGGCTTGATTATTAGCCTCTACGCCTTTTCCGGTCAAGCTTTGGAAGTCTTTGATCAATGCGCTTTTGAAGCCTTCTTCGCTTAGTTTTTTGCTCACCGCATCAGCGAGCGGATGCGCTGACTTGGATTCTATGGCAAGTAGGATAGGAGCAAACTCCATTTTTAACTCCTCGCTTTCCCAGTTGATATTCGATACAGTTGGTTTCCCGGCGGTGATCGTTCCTGTTTTATCCAGGATAACTGCATTGACTTTGTGGGCTATTTCCAAGCTTTCTGCATCCTTGATCAGGATATTATGCTCAGCACCTTTCCCAATTCCCACCATAATCGCAGTTGGAGTGGCCAAGCCAAGCGCACAAGGACAAGCTATCACAAGCACGGCAACAGCATTTAGAATTGCATGTGAAAGCGCATCATCGCCACCTATCGTCATCCAAACGGCAAAAGTCAATAGTGAAATACCAATCACGGTGGGGACGAAGATGGATGCGATTTTATCCACCAGTTTCTGAACTGGAGCCTTGCTTCCCTGCGCTTCCTGCACGCGCTTGATAATCTGTGAAAGAAGCGTTTCACTTCCGACTTTTTCTGCGGTAAAGTGAAAACTTCCCTTTTGATTGATGGTGCCTGCAAATACTTGATCATGTTCTGATTTCTCTACCGCAATGGGTTCTCCACTGATCATGCTTTCATCCACAAAGGAATTTCCCGAACTCACTTTCCCATCCACAGGGATTTTCTCACCTGGACGAACGATTATTTCATAGCCTTTTTTCACCTCGGAAATTGGGATTTCTTTTTCCACACCGTCCACTAGGGCTTTTAGTGTTTTTGGCTGAAGTCCCATCAGATTCTTGAGCGCGGTGGAGGTTTTAGACTTCGCATTTTCCTCCAGCATTTTCCCAAAAAGAATAAACGTGATAATAACCGTGGCCGCCTCATAATACACATGAGGCTCAAAACCTCGACTGACCCAGAATTCGGGAAACAGCGTGTTGAACAGACTGAAGATAAATGCGATGGAAGTACTCAAAGCCACCAACGTATCCATATTGACACTTTTATTTTTCGCCTGCTTCCAAGCGCTGATAAAAAACCGTCTTCCAAAAATGGCAAGCACAGGGATCGCCAAGGCTAGCGAAATCCATATTCCGGGCTGCCAGTTCATAAAAAACATCCCGATGATGAAAATAGGAAGTGTCAAAATCGCAGCGCCTATAGTATCCTTTTTCAACTCTTGGTAATGTTCCTTCTGCTTGCTGGAGACCTTTTCTTCTACATTTTCTGTCTCCGTGATCAGCCCGTAACCGACTGCAGTAAGCGCTTCGTTTAAGCCATCAGGGTTGATTTCATCCGAATATTCAACCAAAACGGTACTACTGGCAAAGTTTACCTGAGCGGATTTCACTCCGTCTGTATAGTGAAGAATAGTCTCCACACTTGAAGCACATGCCGCACAGGTCATTCCTGTGATGGGAAAAGTCTGCTTAGTGAGTTGCTGAGTTTCAGTTTCCATAATGCAAAGGTCGATAATCCAAACCTGGAAGACTTACGGAATTTTGGAAGAAACTTTCAAGATTATGAATCGCCCGCTAAGTTGATTCGAGTTAGATTACTCTTTTTGACTTGCAAAAGCTTCCAATTAAAACGAATCCAGGTTTCTCCGTTTTGGATCGCTTTGTTTTTTAAATTCAGAGGGTGTCATTCCAGTTTCTTTTTTAAATTGGGATGAGAGGTAAGCGGAAGAACTGTAATCAAGTTGAAAAGCTATTTCTGCCAAACTCATTTCATCATAATAAAGAAGCTCTTTGGCTTTTTCGATTTTCTGAGCTGTAATGTACTTTTCAATGGTGATGCCCTCAACGGAGGAAAAAAGTTTGCTCAGAGCGGTGTATTCATGGTGCAAACGTTGGGACAGGTAGCTGGAAAAATTTTCCTTCATGGGCTCTTTTGAATGATGAATTTGAGCGATTACTGCAGTTTTAATCTGGGCTATTAGGCTAGACTTCTCATTTTCCAAAAGTTCGAAACCTTGAGACGTTAGCGATTCGCTAAGCCTTTCTTTTTGTTGCTCGGAAATTGACTTGGTCAGATTTACCTCGCCAAGTTTCACTTCAGAATAGCCGATTCCCTGCTCCTGCAAAATCCCCTCAACCGCGCTGATGCAACGCGGGCAGACCATGTTCTTGATTTGGATACTCTTTGTTTCCATTGTTTCTCTACAAAAGTATAATTCGTTTAGTTAACAGCATTGGATTGATTAATCGTTTCAAATTAGATCAAGTTCTAACGATGATTAGTAAATGAATTCGCTCTTCGAAATTACTGGTTGATATTCATCTGATTATTATGGTTGATTTTTTCCTGATCACCCTGAATCATTGTTTTAGACTTGAATCTGATACTGTTGGTTCTACCCTGAATTTAATTAAGAAGCAAGTTTGGCTTTAAAATTAACTTATACAGAATAATATAGGATATCTATTTTACTAAAGTTTCATTAATACGGCGAAGATTCAACGTTCTGAG